>MDTG01100267.1_pt1 | contig 11224 bp, 7 predicted proteins | sample 811421 | NCBI WGS metagenome assembly MDTG01 (sample SAMN05326645, study PRJNA326480) | marine metagenome | isolation source: seawater | place: Pacific Ocean: South East | collected 2011
AAAACGAACGAAAAGCACTCACGCGACGGCAATTTCCTCGGCCTCCTCGGCCTCGATCGCGGCGGCTTGTTCCGCGACTCTCTTAGAGCGTTGTCGAGCGGACATTTTGGCTGTTTTCGATTCGCGCGGGGGTAAAGGATCTCTCGCGTTTTTGCGCGCGTCAAAAGTGGCGCTTGTTTTTTATTTTGAGTGCCGTGTTTTTTCAGAGGTCGGAAGGAAAATCTCGCGTGACGTTTTTGTGAAGAAGAAGAAGAAGAAGAAGAAGAAGAAGAACGCGTGCGAGGGAACGTCGAACGCACGCGCGGGATGAGTATGCGCGCACTATGTACGCGTTACAAACGTAACAAGACTACTGCGTAAGTTTCATAGCTCTCTCTTTTCTCTCGCTTTAGCGCGCGAAAGCTCGCGCCACATTTTTTTACTCACTGTCCCAACTCGCTCGCGATGGCATCTAAAAACGCGTCGTTCGTGGCCAATCGTAACATGGCTTTCCGAATGGCATCTCTCGTGATCGCCGCTTCTCCATTACCACCACCACCGCTTTTCTTCTTCCCACCATCGGGTTTCTTTGGTTTCGATTTCGCGGGAGCATTTCCAACGCCCATCGCCGATTGAAATAACGACGCCACGTCGTCGATCGAACTGCTACTTTTACCGACACCATCCTCATTGTTCGTATATACCCCACTTCTCTCCATCTCTTGCGCTCTCTGAATAATCTCGTATATGTTCGTCTGTTCTTTCTCGTCGTAAAACCACACCCCGTTCACTTCGTCGCTGTCCGTTTTATACAACAAATATTTCTCGCTCAACTCAAATTCGGCATCTTTCGCGATCGATTCCACGAACCGTTCGTCGGACAAGCGATTGAGCACGACGAACTGAAATCTACTGTTGCTATTGCTAGTGCCTTTCCCGACTTTTCTTTCGACGACAAACAACGAGCCTTCGACGTTTTTCCGATGCCATTTTGTCGTGCTCATGTCTAATTCGTACATCGTGATCGAGGAAGCCGATCCAAGGATGGTTTGGATGGACGGATCGTCTCGTCGCAAGACTTTCAGATTCATGGAGTCCGTTTGGGAGTGGTCCACTTTCGGGTTTTTCACCATCCTTGTTTTCGCGCGTGCTTGTCTCTCTGGTGCGGTCGTTCGATCGATGGAAAAAGTGTGGACAAATTATAGCGACATTTTGTTCGAGAATTTCGTTCTTCTTCTTCACTAAAAATCCCCTCTTTTACTACGAAAGAACTCTCTTCGTATTTAATGCCACCATCGACTGCTCGCTCAGTGCCGTCGTTGTTGCTGCGAAGAGCCGGGGTGTTTAACAGGACTTCGAGCGATACCACGTCGATCGGCAGAGTGGCGTCTTCCTCTTTCTGCTCTTCCTCTTCGAAGGGATCTTCTTCTTCCAATTCAACATTTAGGCACATTCGCCGTCAGAATTCGATCGAAACGAGTTTTAGAACGACGAGAAGAGACATGTCATCGACGAATTCAGAGGACGCGATTCCAGTCACCGTGTTCATCAATCATAAATTAATGAACTCGAAACCGATCGAGAGGTTAAAATCGATCAAATTCGACCGTTTGAGGATTGAATGCGTTTCGGATGAGGAAGAGATACCTACTACGAAAGATATGGGAAGTGTGAAGCAGACGAGTGCGAACGCTGATGGAAATAAGAATAAAGCCGCCGTCGGATGGTGGTTCTCGAACAGCGATATCCTCTCAAAATATATAGAAGAGAACGAAAATAAACAGAACATAATCTGGATGCACTCGGCCTCAGCCGGCGTTGAACATTTGTTAAAATACGACGCGATAAAGAAGCACAAATCGATAATGACTAACGCGAAAGGCGCATTCTCGGCGTCGTTAGGCGAGTGGACGATATTTGCGAGCATGTATTATGCCAAAGAAGTGTTTAATATGCAAAAAGCGCAAAAAGAGAAAGTTTGGAAACGATTTCAGGTGGACATGTTGAAGAATAAGGAAATGTTGGTGGTTGGGTATGGCGATATCGGGAGATCGATCGGTAAAAGGGCAAAAGCGATGGGGATGGTCGTGAATGGGGTAAGGAGTAAGAAAGTGATCGAGGAGAGAGATAGGGAGGTGGTTTCGCAGATGTTCACTTTGCAAGACTTGGAGAGGGCGGTGGAAACGGCGGATTACGTGGCGTTAGCGTTGCCGCACACGAAGGAGACGGAAAATGTGGTCGGAGAGAAGATTTTCGAAAAGATGAAAACATCTGCGGTTTTGATCAACGTTGGACGAGGCGCGAGCGTGGACGAGAACGCGTTATGCGACGCGTTGAATACAGGGAAGATTAGAGGCGCCGCTTTAGACGTTTTTCAAACTGAACCGTTGCCGGAAACCAGTTCACTATGGATGATTGATGAATCCAAAATTTTGATGTCGTTTCACTCGGCGGATTTGACAAGCGATTACCACGATTTAGCCATGGACGTGTTCGTGGAGAACTTGGAACGTTTCGATCGGAATGGAGGTAAAACGGACGATTTGATCAATAAAGTGGACAAAACGGTCGGGTATTAATAGAATTCATTAACATCATGAGAGAGAGAGAGAGAGAGAAAAAAAAAAGAGTTGCCCTTTGTTTACACGAAGAAACAAATCTGATAGATTGCGATAACACGTTAACAATGTTATTTCTTCGATTTGTCCACCACAACCACCAACTCCTCCTCCATTTTCCATTTTTGCACCAAAATCTCCTTAATCTGTTCCCCGTACTCCCCTTGTAAGTCAATCTCGTCTTGGTTCGTCGCCCCTTTCGTCACCGAACATCCGCACGCGAATTTTTTACCGAAGCTTTTCGCCACCTCTTTTAACCCATCCGGAAATTTAGAAGCGAAATGTTCGAACCCTTGGACGTTCGTGATCATTTTTCGCCTATTTCGACTCGTTAACGTGATCGTGATGCATTTCTTCTTCTCCTTTTTCTTCTTCTTCGTTTCGTCTTTCTTTTTGTTTTCTTCTCCTTCCGCTGTTTGCTCCTTTCCATCGGCATCGCTTTCGAGTTTCATTTTGTCCATTTTCTCCGCGACTTTTGCGCTGCTGCTGCAAGACGAAGAGTACTCGCAGTATTCCCTCGGCAGTTTGCACTCCTCGCACATGTGCTCTTCGAATGGGATGGCGGACGGGTGTCTGGTCCAGGGAGATGCGACCATGACGCGTTGTTTTTTCAGCTCCTCTTTTTATTTATGTGACGAAAACGTCGCCTTTTGCCCAATAAAAGTTACCCCACTTTTAAGAGAGAAAAAAAGCAAAAGAAAGGAAGAAGACAAGATGTCGGAAAGGAAAAGCGCCTCGGGAGAAGCATCGTCGAAGCGGGACGGTTTCGACGGGAAAACAACACGTGGCACGTCGGCGACGAAAAACTTCGACCAATCCTTCGAATCCATCCTACATCTCGAACAAAAATTTACCGAAATTGGTTTCCAAAATGGAAAAACAGACGGGGAAATCCAAGGGAAAGAAGAGGGCGAGCAGATTGGATTTTTAGAAGGATATGCGATTGGCGCGGAAATAGGCCATTATTTAGGCGCCTTAAGAGCGTGGGAAGGAGCAGTGATGGATGATAACGCCACAACGATAATGGACGAAAGAAAGAGAGAACGGATTCGAGTGGCTGTGAGACAGTTGGAGACAGCTTTAGGGGATATCGCGCGCGGGTTTGATACGGATGACAATGATGTAGACAATGATGATAAAAACCTAGACGAAGATTTTACAGAAAAACTCGAACGCGCGCGAGCGTGTTTTCGGAAGTGCACGGCAAGTTTAGGAGTGCACGGGAAGTATAAAGGTTTTACGGAAGAAGAGATAGGAGAAGAAGATGGAGCCGCCGCCGCGGTGGTTTTTTAGTATAACGTAGCGAGCGCAAACGCAATTAGATATACATAGAGAAAGTTGTTACAACTGTTAGCATATGACACCGCAGCCTAAGCACTCAGAACCGCTGTAAAATACCGCATATTGCCCTTTGGCCAAACCTTGATCGATGCCGTCAATTGTGATTTTCAACTTTTGTTGCGCGTTAGGTGGTATCTCTGTTGGGACCGCTGAAGAGGGAACTCGTTCTACACTCAAAACTTGGTAATACGATTCGCCGTGACGCACTTTACACCGTTCGATGCGCGAGAGTTGATTCATATCGGAATCGCGACACCATGACAAATCGTCGCACTCGAACGAGTCTCGCTCGCGTTCGTTTTCTTCGCTGTGGTACGTGCGAGAGATGAAAACTATATTTTTTTCCACGTCTTTCGAGTGGACGTACCAAGGCCCCTCGTGCGCCCTCTTATTGAGTTTTAACCCTTGTCGTTGACCGACTGTGTGAAACCAAAACCCTTTGTGGGTTCCGAGCACTTCGCCGGATTCAATCTCGCGGATTTCGCCCGGGTTTGTTCCTAAATGTTCTTCTATGAATTCGGAAAATTTGACTTTCCCAAGGAAGCAAATGCCTTGCGAATCTTTACGATCGGCATTCACGAGCGATAAGTTTTCCGCAATCTCGCGGATGCGGGGTTTGGGTAATCCCCCGATGGGAAACATTGCTTTTTGGAGTTGCCAACTGTTCAAATGCGCGAGAAAATAGGTTTGATCTTTCCTCGCATCGCCAGAGGTGACCAGTTTCACATCTGTTTCATCATCCTCTCTTCTCTCGAGCGCCGCATAATGCCCGCTCGCTATTCGATCAAACTTCCCAACCTCTCCCTCGTTTGCGTCTAACCACTCTCGAAATGCTCCAAACTTCACCCTCGAATTACACAAAATATCCGGATTCGGCGTCTTCCCTCTCTGAATCTCCTCCACAGACTGTTTAACTACCAAATTCCAATAATCGTCCGTAAAATGTACCGTCCTCAAAGGCACTCTCAATCGTTCACACACTGTTTTCGCGACCATCAAATCCTCTTCCCATGGACACTGGTCCCAAAAGTTTCGAAAATCATCCTGAAACCAAATCTGTAAATAAAATGCTACGCACTCGTGCCCGGCCGCACGGAGTAACGACAGTGCGACCGAACTATCCACGCCGCCCGAGAGGAGCACGGCTATACGAAGTTTCTTTCTTTTACTACTACTGGTACTACTACTATCATCGCTACTATTACTGCTATACAAAATCGGCTCGCAAAACCGGAGCATATCTTCGTCTTCGTTGTTGATGTTGTTGTTGTTGTTTGTTCCGCGCGCCTCTTTGTAAATTCGCTCGGGGAAAGCCATTGCTTCATCATCATCTCCATCTTCTTCTTCCGGCACATACGACAGCGAGCTGCGCGATCTAGTGCTCGACCCAGAAGACGTGACATTCACAACGTCCCCTCTCGAGGCGATGTTCATGGAATCCATGAAGGATGTCGTCGATGTCGTCTCGTCTCCTTCCCTCGCCGCCGTCAAAAGAATTTGTCGTCCAATTCTTCTCGTCTTTTTTGTTGTTCTTCTGTTCTCGAACGCGTGACTGTTGTTGGTCACCGGACGCGACGAGTGCATCCTGTGTTGTTGCCACCGTTGTTGTTCTCGTCGACGTTTTACGCGAGAATCTTCTCCTCCGCGCGAGAGCACGACGTGCGGAGATGGAAATAGAAGCGGCATTCTAAAATTTGTAACTGAGGTCTTAATTAGGGGAATTTTTACTTACTCGTATGGAAAAATACTCGATGCCGCCGAATGCGCACGCGTGTTGTATCTGCACATTAGTACTTGTTGTTTACCTCAATATATATATTACCAACATCCATATTGCGTTCGTCCCTTTTTATCCTCTTTTTACATCGCGCAGCCGACGGCGGTAGCCACATTTTCGTGTCGCAGGAACTCTTTGAGACTCGACCTTTTGCTCGGGTGTCCGTCGATGGCTTCCAAGAGCTCTTTCTCCGTGCACATTAAAGCGACACCTTTCCAGTCTTTGGCACCAGAGGCTGTACCACTGATCGGAGCTCTCTTGATGCTGCCATTCAAGGATGGTGCAGTGGCGGCGACCGCGGAAGAGTAGGAGGAACTGTGACTACTGCTTCGTTTTACGATACGAACGAGCTTCATGCGCAGAAGAGTTTCAAAGGAGCGCGCGACGACACCATCTGTGGCGTCTCTGGCGGCGCCGAGCTGCTCGACGCTCCCCATTTCACGAAGTTCCTGCGTTAGAGTGGCTATTGTAAAGTGGAATCTGTCGCGCGTAAAGTGCAGACGGTACGCTGCGACGCACAAAAGAAGTTCCAGAAGCGAACAACTTTTCAAATTCTCCACGAAATCGTTCCTGGTGAAGTCTTTCAATGCAAGAGCAAGGTCGACTGGTGATAATACGGACGCGTTTTTGTTGTCGTTGTTATCGTCAAGTAAGCCGGTGGTAAAAAAGAGAGTCCTTGATTGGTACGCCATTAACGCGGCGATGGCTAAATCTGAGGCGGTTCGTGGAATGTTATCGAGCGTCGCGATTGCTTGTAAACGCGCCTTTACAAGAGGTGTGTTGATGGCTTCATCGACGGCAGAATTCCACAAATTTATCGCCAGTTTACCACGTTCGGAGAACAATACAGCTGGAATTGTGCTGCCGCTTTCGGCACCACCAGTTTCGAGTTTCTCCGAAGACAAAGGAGGAACTAGAGTGTTCACTTTCAAACAATTACGAACTCGGTCTGCCAAAAACTCTTCAAACTGCGCCGGATTACTCGATATGCTCTCGCCATCCACTACTTCTTTTCCAGTGGTGCAGTCTTTCAATGGCTTTCCCGTTCGTTCATCGAGAACGAGTGGAGCAATGCACGTTTGAGACTCGACGACGCAATATCGCGCCGTAAATCGCGATTTCACTCTCTTCTCTAACGCTTCTTCCACGTCGTGTCGCGAGGTAATCGCGATAATTGCTATTTGAGCGTGCTTTTGCTGCAGCAAATCTAACAACGAGTACAAGAACGTCTGCTTCTTGCCTTTTCTGGCGAACAAATCGAAGTCGTCCAAGACGAAAACAGCAGTTTTCTTCGCGCCTTCCAATAGACGAAGCGTTTCCTCGACAAAGTTGTAATTTTCTCGCATGTTTGATGCGACTTTGTTGGTTGCAGTGCCACCAGTTGTGTTGGTGCTGAAAACGATATCGTCAATGAAATCGTTATCGAAAACTTCGTCGTCGTCCATTTCTTCGTCATCCCACATTTGATAACTCGGACGAAGTTGTCTCGCCACCTCTCGCATGCCAATGCTATCTTCGGCGTGCAAAAGTCCCGATAATCTGACGACAGGTATTTTCACCTCCTTTTGTTGTTGATTAACTAGTTTTCTCCTACTCGTCGTGGTGGTGATGTTGTTTTTGTTGTTGAGCTTTTGGAGCTTTGCTATCGCTGCTTCTACTATAGCAGTTTTACCGACGCCTCTGGCGCCAGAGAGACACACGGCAATGGAATCTTCATGACCGGTAACTGTGGGTTCCAATTGCTTCACGAGTTCATCTCTGGTTCGCCTCATCGAAGCAGTGAGAGCGTCATCATCTGCTCCACCATGAGTCGAATTGTAGTTTTCATTCGTAACATTGCCGCTGCAGTCTTCGTCATCCAGCATAGCCGCACGAGTTGTCGCTTTTAACAACTTTTCTCGAATGACTCGTGAAATCGCCGCCGCGGGTGTTATGCCTCGATCCGATTCCAGCGATTCAAAAAGTCTTGCTTCGGCGAGCGTTTGCTTCACGGCCGCTGCGCGGTCTTTCGCTTCTTTTTCGCGTCGGTTAAGCTCTGCTTTGTTTTGCTCTTCAACTCTGCGCGCTTCCTCTCTTTTTTCTTCTTTTATCCTCTTTTCCTCCTCCTTCGCTCTTCTTTTCTCTTCGGCTTCTTCCGCGCGTTTTTGAAACTCTTTGGCTTTTCGGTCGGCTTCTTCTTTTGCCCTTCGCTCGAGTTCTTCTTTACCCGGACAAGTCAGTTCGTGACGAGCTCTTCCCTGCTGGTTTTTACATACTTTGCCGCACTTGCTGCACTCGTTCCTATTATTTGTACCCTTTTCGTCGATCTTTCCGCATTGACTGTTGAGGTGTTGTCTAAGGCTGTGCCTCGACATAAAATTCTGGTTGCATTTAGAACATTGATATGCGTAATCGCTTTTAGCTTTACTACCTTCGAATGCTTCTTGTTCCTGACGTTGATGCTCTTGTTGTTGGTTATGATGACGATGATGTTCTTTTCCTTCTTCTTCCTCGATCATATCAACATCGCCGTTCATATAGTCGCCGCCGAAATCGTCGTCGACGACGTTGTAGCCGTAATCGACGGGCGCGTCATTCACTATCATCGCGTCATCGTCACCCTGACCATTTGAGATACCAGGAGCTTCTATCATGTTTTTTGGTGAGACCTTGAGTTGATCTTCATTCATAGATTGCCCCGATTCTAATAATATTTTCTGATCCAGCCAAAAAGTCCTTTTCGCTTCATCTTCATCGTCATCAATTTCACGTTCTTTTTCTACAGCAACACCTACTCCTACATCTCGCGTTCGGTCTCCTTCATCATCGCCTTCTTCTCCTCCTTTGTCTTTTCGCTGTTTTGCATTTCCTTTACTTCTACCATCTACATTCTCTTCCCTGTCTGACATAGAAACCGAAGGCGAGGAAGATACCACTGGTATTCGACGATGATCACCATCTCCTGTTTTCTTGGCAACAGCATCACAATTATTATTTTCTCTTCCTGTTGTTCTTTGTTGTTTATCCTCGACATCGTCGTCTTCTCTTCCTTTCACTTCACACAGCGATGGAAACTGCCTCATTTTACCTCCCAGCGGCGAAAACGATGTTTTCTTCCGCTCAAAAATGTTACCGCTCGCAACCGGCGACCCGCTCAAATAATGCGCCGAGGGCGGCGCATCCTCATCATTCTCGCACTTTCCACAATCCGGATGCTTCTCAAAAGCCACGCTATTCGGTGACTTGTGCGTCATGATAAAGTCCGCTCCGCCATTCGGAGATATCAAACACGACGGCGCTTCCAGAGGAGATGCGAATCGAGGCAGCGCCGCCGCCGGAGAAAGCAAGTTGGCGTTCTTCGCCGGAGACGAACTCAACCGATGCGTGTACCCCATCGAATTCTTCCTATTCTTCTTCGCAGATGTGGTTAAAAAGTCCTTCCCGGAGAAAAACTTTTTCTTCTTCTTCTTCTTCTTCGTCGTCGTCGTCGTCGTCGTTTTTGTCGTTCTCGGTGCTTTAAAAATGCTTCCGATGCGTCCGGCAAAATCTGTTTTCTTGCTCGACGACGGGGGTGTCCTCAACGCGGGCCACTCGTTCGTCGTTTCCGCGTCGTTCTTTCTCGTCTTCTTGTTCCCGTCGTCGGCCTCTTTCGTCCCTTCCTCTCCCGTCCTCGTCGTCGTCGTCGAGGGAGCGTCGTCGGTCGACATCATCGTCGCGTCGTCTCCCGCTTTCGCCTTCCGCTTCATCGACGAGAAAAGAGCCTTCATGTGCCGTCCTTTCTTGTCGTCGCACCAAGCAAAAGAAACAACCACCACCACCGCAAAAAAAAAGGAAGCCAAGGACGGACGCTCCACGCTCGCTCGACGATCGCGCGTCCGCGAGAACTCTTCTCAAAGTGCCCTCCTTCTCGCGCGCGCGATTGACCATTTTTTGAATTTTTTTTCCTTTCTTTTTTGGGGGTGGTGTTTAGGGTTTTGTGGTGTCTCTCTAAAAAAGGGAGTAAAAAGATCTCTATTGTCTTCTACAACTACTTGGACTACCGCGCCGCCGCGACGTCCACGACGACACCACGTCAGAAAAATGCGCTCTAACTAACTGTTGTTACTATTATTTTCGGCCATAATCTTCGCCACTCCGTTCAACTCTCGACTGATGAGCTCGAAGCTCGTGAACGTGATGGCGGCGGCGGGCGTCGTCCTCAACAGGTTCGTGCCGACGCCTCGATAAAACGCCTTCGCGCCACCTTCGCGGTAGATGTCGGAAGCTAAGGAAAGCGCGCCGGAAAAAGGGCCGTAGCCTTTGACGTGCATGTGGGAGCGGAGGACTTCGTGCGGATAGGTGAGAGTGGAGGCGACGATTTTGGCGACTCCCGAGGAGAGGGCCAAATCGGTCGCCGTGAGCTCGTCCTCGGCGCGGAGGTTGCGGAAATGCGCTACATCGTGTTTTAAACGCTCGTAGATTGGAAATTGGATGGCGACGTGGGAGATGCCGAGGAGGGACGGGCCGAGGCCAGAATACAGTCCTGGTATGCCTTCGCACCTCGCGATTCTTCGTAGGGCGTCAAGGGTACCTTTATACGGTGCTCTCGCGTGGCCGACTAAAGAGGAGGAGAGCGTTTCGGAATATTGCACTTGGAGTCTGGTTTTGGCGACCCAAAGCGGATTGGTGGCGAGGATGGTGGCAGCCCCCGCGCCTCCGGCGGAAACTATGTGCGCGAGCGTGTCGTTGCCGTGGTCGTCGTTCGTCTCGCTCGTGCTCTCGCCGCCGTTCCTCCTTTTGCTTTCACTATTCCTACTCCTACTCCTACTCCTACTCCCGCTCGCCGCGAAACTTCTCCTCTCTTCTTTCCTCCGCCGTTGCTCCCGAAACACGTATTTCAAATACCCGTACGTGGTAAAATACACGCCCCAATTCGGTAACAGCGCTGCCATTGTCGGTCCGAGACCTCTGTATAACCCTCTCGCGCCTTCGTTTCGGGCGATCTTCCTCAAGCTTTCCAGCGTGCTCATATACGTCGAGTCGCTCGTCAGCGAGACTTGCAGTCTCGTTTTCAAGACGTCGAGCGGGCAGACGACGATGGCTGCAATCGCGCCAGACGTTGCTCCCGACACGCAGTTGACCACTCCTGCGTCGGAGAGCGGAAGGTAGAGCGAGGGCGGAAGCATCTCCGCGACCCATCTTCTTCTGCTCCGTTGGTATTGATATCGAACACGATGATGATGATGATGATGATGATGATGATGATTCCGATGCGGTCCCGTTCGCGTCCAATCGGCATCATCATCGTCCGCGACGTTAAAGTCGTTTTGGTCGTTTTGGTCGTTTTGGTCGCCCAAAGACGACGACAACGACGACGACGATTTTTTCTCCGCTTTTGAAAGTTTTGCGCGCGTGTTTCCGTCGGTGGCGTCGTCGTCGTCGTCGTCGTCGTCGTCGTCCTTGGGCGACGTCCCCATCGTATGTGTGATGCGTCTCTTCTTCACACGATGCTCGAATAAAAAAACGCTCTGCTTTGAGAAACCACTCCTTC
>MDTG01098191.1_pt1 | contig 11223 bp, 11 predicted proteins | sample 811421 | NCBI WGS metagenome assembly MDTG01 (sample SAMN05326645, study PRJNA326480) | marine metagenome | isolation source: seawater | place: Pacific Ocean: South East | collected 2011
AGGAACCCCAAACATCACTGCGGCCGCATATGGTCAAGAGCTTGGTGAAGAAGTAGAGTCACAATTCGTGCGCTTAAACTGCCTTGTACTTGATCCATCTGATTGGCCTTCGGATACTTCAGGTCTGACTGGTTTTAACGTCGATGCTACGGATAACGCGGGAAACTCTTTTGTTATCCGAATTGACAATGACACTGAACTTTTTTCTGCAGCAGCGCCTACAGCCGATACTGTTGACATCCAAGGAACAGTCGGTCAGTTTACATTTAACGCTCCTTACAATACAGGATACCAACTTCAGCCCTATTACACAATTGATATCACGGCAAGTCCTGCTGGACAATGTGTAAACTTGGTAACGTATCCTGATGCTACTATTGGTGCTGTGACTGCCGTCGATGCCAACGGTGATGTTGACTCTTTTGGCAATACGCATACCCTTCGTGGAGTTGTTACAAGCCCAGACTTTAGAGAAGGTAGTGATGGTGTTGAATTCTCGATGACAGACGGTACAGGAAGTATCTGGGTCTACACGCCCGATTCATCTATTACCTATATGCCAGTGGTTGGAGATTCTGTGATTGCTGAAGGACGTATTACGATGTCTAATGGTGTTGCAAGACTTTCCTTTTTAAACAACCTATTCCAAGGTGGCGTTAGCAGCAACTATGATACTACTCTAGTTACCGGTCCTTTAGGAGAATCTGAAGAAGCAGAGTTGATCCGCATCAATAATCTAAGTCTCCAAGGACTTTGGGATGTCGCCTCAGGATCTAGCTTTAACGTAAATGCTACAGATGGAAGCAACACATACGACATCCGAATCGATGCTAACCGTGATGTGATTTTCAATAACGTCCTCACCCTGCAAGGAAGTTTTGATCTTATAGGTATTGGGTCTCAGTTTGATCCATCGGCTCCTCGCACAGAGGGTTATCAGATTCTTCCTCGTTTTGATACAGACTTTTCGCTAAATCCAACCTCGAGTATCGATCAGGTGAAATCAATAGACATCTTAGCCTTCCCTATTCCTGCCACAAGCCAGCTTACAGTAATGCTACGCCAGGATATCGATGCAGAGGCTAACTATTCAATAGTTGATCTATCAGGTAAACAAATCAACCATGGCAAGGTCCAAATAAGCAATGGCTTTGTCAATTTCGATGTATCTAACCTTACAAAGGGTCAATATATCTTGACTTTGGATGCAAATAGCACTACATTCAATACGGACTTCATGGTACAATAGCGCCTGAGTCTATTATTTGTTTGCTTAGTTCGAAATGCATTAAAACATAACTACGACGCACCGAACCAAAGCTGAGGCCCTCCTTGTGAGGGCCTTTTTTTATATGATTTTCAGCTATTGTATCTTTCCCCTCTCATGGCATACAGAGATACCTTTTATAAAGACTATTTTCAGCAGCAAGCTGGAAGAAACACCCTAGCTGATAGCCTTAAGGAAAAATTAGCTTGGGATCAAAGGGTTTATGCTGATGAGTTGTTCCATTTACTGCCTGAGAATCACTCGGCATCTATTCTTGATTTGGGAGCAGGATATGGCAGTCTGTGCCATTGGCTACAACATAAGGGATTCCACAACGTGCGGGCCATCGACACAAGTCCAGAACAAGTTCAGCGCGCCAAAGAGTTAGGTATACCTGTTGAGCTATGTGACGTACATTCAGCTCTAGAACGAGAGGAAGGATATGACATTATTTTTGCCATCGATTTTGTTGAGCACTTCGACAAAGAAGAGCTTGTTGAACTTCTTAAGAAAATGATTAGTCGACTTAATCCAAACGGAAAACTTATTCTTCGAAGTCCTAACATCGATGCTCCGATTGGTAGCTTTTATGCCTTCGGAGACTTTACCCATGGTGTGGTCTTGAACAAACACTCCGCAATTCAACTTCTTTTGGCTTGTGGTGCCCATGGAGTAACCATTCATCCTTCCTCACTACGGGTAAAAGGAGTAATCAAAAATACATGCAGAAAGCTTTTATGGCTTGTAGTGAAGACCATAGTGAAGCTGTCATTGTTTGCCACTGGAAGAAGATCATCTGCTGTTTCCTATACTCCCAATCTCATTATTGAAGCGTTTAAAAAAGACTAGGTTTTTATTTAGAATACTACTTAGGCGTGGAGGTCAAAATCTCCTCGAGTAAAATCATATCATCCTCTAGAAGATCAAGGTGGGTTACTAACCGAATGGTTTGAGGTCCAAAAGGAACGGCTAAAAGCCCTTTATCCTTCCAATGATTGAGTACACTTTGTACTGAATAAGATGCTACAACATCAGCTAACACAATGTTTGTAGACACTGGACTTACTGAGTCGATGTAAGCTTGATCGGACAATATGGATTGAATGCGATTAGCCTTATCATGATCTTCCTTTAAACGATCAATATGGTGCTCTAAGGCATAGAGCCCGGCAGCACCTAAATAACCCACTTGTCGCATACCTCCGCCCAGAGCCTTACGAATCTTACGAGCATACTTTATAAAGGCTTTACTACCCAACAGCACCGAACCTATAGGGCTGCCCAAACCTTTGGAAAGACATACTGATATACTATCAAATCTATCGTGCAGCACCTTGGGTGAAGAGCCTGTAGCCGTTAAAGCATTAAAAATTCGGGCACCATCAAGATGAAGCGCTAAGCCATGTTCATCACATACCGCGCGGATCCTATCAATTTCACCATAATCATAACAGGTTCCACCTCCCTTGTTACACGTGTTTTCTAAAACCACCAATCGGGAAATAGGAAGCCAATCATTGTCTGGCTGAATCGAGGCTCGAACTTGTTCAGCTGTCACTCGTCCACGATCACCTTGAATAAGTTTTATCGAACACCCCGAATTAAATGCATACCCACCCGTCTCATAGTAATAGATGTGGCTTAAATGATCACAAATGACCTCATCCATTGGTCGAGTGTGTGCCTTTATGGCAATCTGATTACACATTGTGCCACTAGGGCAAAACAAGCCTTCCTCCATACCAAATAGACTGGCGCACTCTGCTTCCAGCGCCTTAATGGTATGATCTTCATGAAACACATCATCACCTACTGGTGCCTTCATCATAGCCTCCAGCATACCAGGTGTGGGACGCGTAACCGTATCTGAACGTAAATCAAATGTTCTCGTCATAGAGTAAATATCGGTAAAGTATAGTTTAGCCAAAGGCTATTCCGTGATTTTATCCATTGTATTTAGAGTAAAACCAGTAAACAGGCAGTAAGGGTCATCGCAATGAGAAAGAAATCACGCCAATGCAGACGTTCCTTAAACCGAGTCCGCCCAATGATGATAACAGCACCTTCAAATAGGAGGGCAATCAAAACATTCACCATTACAGGCATAGATGCCAAGGTGAGGTTGCTTAGGTAACTCGCTGGAGCAACCAAACCTCCAATTAGCAGGCATCCAAATAAAACCTTGCGATCAGATACTAAAGGCCAGCATTTACCAAGGGTGAATACCATGATTATAGAAGCACATAACAAGACACACAGCTCTAAAAAGAGTGTAAAGTGCATTACGCCAAATTGTTGAATGGGAAGAAGACAAAGGGGAAATGAGATGCCCCATATCAGGCTAAACATGATTATGAGAAAGAGCTCCTTGGATTGAGAAACAAGAAGAATACTACGATTTTCAGTCGTCCTGGCATTGTTTGATTCCATTGCTTGATCATCAGTTGTAGAAGACCTTGGCCATTGATAAACCGTAAGGCCAACAGTTAAAAGGCCAAAGGATATAAGGTGAAAAGTATTAAGCGCTTGGCCAAGATATACCAGAGCGAAAACTGCAGCGAAAAAACCGGTCAAACAGGAAAGAGAAGCAACCATAGTGTAGCGTCCTTTTTGTATGGCTTTGGTATAGAAATACAAGCCAAAGAAGCTAAAGCAACAGATTAGAAAGCATTGGAACACCTGATAAGAAGGAGCCTTTACAAAGTGCTGCACAAAAAGACCTAATGAATCATTGGGCATAAAGCTTATCACCACCGCGATAAAGGCTATACTAAAATAGGTGCGCAGCACGATTAAGTTGAGGTGATTATGTTTACCTATGACTTCCTTCCATACCCACCCAGAGAGAAAAAACAATAAAGACGATAGTACTTTCAGAAAGATGTTCATGGAAAATAAGGTCTTGGAAAAGATAGAAACCTAGTCTGAGAAAATGAAATGGAACGTAATTCCTTTACGGGGAAAGGAGACTAATTCAGCGTTAATTTATACCCCAATCCTCTAACGGAGTGAATCATTACAGACGCATCCCGTGATAAAATCTTTCTAAGCTTGCACATATAAACATCCATACAACGCCCCGTGTAATAGTCAGCCTTTCCCCATACCTCAAGTAACAGCGCTTCTCGAGGAACTAGCTCTCCTCTTTTCTGATAAAGACAATAAAGAATTCCAGACTCCTTCTTAGTTAATCGCACACTGAAGTCGCCTGACACCAAGTGCCTGTTTTTTACATCATATGTCCAAGAGCCAATTCTTTCCATTGTTTGCCATTTCTTCAATAGGCTGAACATTACGCACTACATCTTGCGTAGAACCCTCTGTCATGCTCTTTTTCAACATAAAGAGCATAATTATAATCGCAATGACCCACACAAGAATGATAATTAAGCCGAGTCCTCGCTGCATGTTTGTAATGTTTTAACAAAACAACATAATTACATATCATTTTTTCAATGATATATAAACTTGAGATAACTTGAAACAATAGTTTTATATCATTATTTTAATGCTCACCGTACTCTGATATTATGCCCAAACCGAGACAACGCTTAGATAGCCAGTTAAGACAAGATTTATACCTTGCCTTACAGCGTAAGACAAGTATTTGTCTAAAGACAAAATCCGATTGCACCAAGGTTTCCACTCTTATGATTCACGAGGGATTTGCTCTTTCAGCAAGCACCTTATATAGAATCTTTATATCCAATAATAGCCAAACGAGGCCCTTTAATACGACCTTAAACGAAATAGCTCGCTTTCTAGGGTTCAAGTCCTTTGATGACTTTAGTAAATGGGCGCAGACTAATCGCCACTCCATCTATTCGAATGCGACATCAGATAATAACTCGAACGAGATCAAGAGCCTTCTTTCCATCAATATCGAGTTAAAAAACTATGACGCGTTAAAGGTATTCTTTGATCAATACTTGGACCGATTCAATGACGCTATCTTTTTTCCAATTGGCCGAGAAATCTACTGTACAGCCCTCAGACATCCAGAATCCGTCGAGTTTTTTATCGAGAACTTTGCCGGACACCCTGTAGTTCGCAGAGCATTTTTTGAGTTGTATGCAGATCCAGATTTTCACATACAAACTTATGACAAAGCCATAGAGCAATACATTGCAAAAAGCCACTCGTCGCAATATGAGATAAGCGAGCCTCATCAGGCAGAGATTTTTGGTCGAACGCTACTCTTAAAAAATGCAATCAACAAGAAGGATAAAGATGATATTATCCGACGGGGCTCAATCTTATACTCCTCCTCCAAGCTTCAAGAGCAGGTTGAAAGCATTCACTTTTTTCCAAAAGTCCGGTACTACTTATACAAGATTGCCTATCTCTTTTATGCTGGAGAATTAGACCAGCAAAGAGCCTATGAAAACAAACTATCCAAGCAATGTGACCAATGGGTAGAAATGGATATTCCAGAAAATCGTCGACTTCTCCTTCATACACTATTTGATCTTGAAGACTATTTTATGAGGCCTAATCTGTTTTCAGACCATAAGCTTGTGCTTCAACATAAAATCAAAACAGAACAAAACATCGCGTTAAATAAGTTATCCAAAAAAGAAGTACTTGAGGCCATCAACCCCAATGCTTCTGCCTACGTATTCCAATCGCTGCGTCAGTTCCAGCATCTAACTTGAAAAAACTTGAGATAGGATTCAACGATAGATTAGAGGTATTTTTCTCACTTAAAAATCATTCTATGAAATCGAAAATCGCTCTGATTGTCCTAGCTCTTTTTTCATTAACAGCTTACGGACAATCCCGTAAAACCTATTCCGGAGAATACAAAGCGTCAGGAAGTGGGTCTCAGATCAGTCTTGAGTTTACTACAGGCAAGGCTACCTATAGCTATTATGAAGATGACGAAGGCAACCGATTATATGACGGAAGTTTTCGATTTGATGTCACGAAAAATATCAGTACGTGGGATGGTAGAAGTACAGGAGATAAGATAAAAGTATCCATTCGAGGCACCTACAAAGATCATTTGCGCCATGGAGACTTTACGACAACATTTTCATTAACTGAATCGGGAAGAACCTCCTCAGCAACATGTAAAACAGACTACGCCATGGGATATGCCAATGGTCTTTGGAGCATTACAGAGTCTGGAGAGGCAAAATCAGTGAGTTTTACAAACAATGTAGGAAATGGAAACTTTAGCTACAAAACACAAGACTTATCCATAACGGGAAAGATGAACGACAAAGGATTGCTCGATGGAGACATTGTCTTTATTGAAGGAAAATGGAAGACTACGATAACCTATGATAATGGATTCCAGCTCAGTTATGTCTCAAAGAACACCCAAACTGGAGAGATTACAGAACGAGAAGAGACTAGTGAAGAGCAAATTGCATACTTCAGTCAAATATGGAAAGCCATGCAAGAACAAGACACGGCTACCCTAGAAAACATCCCCTATACATTCACATACACCCGACATTATGGTATCTACAATAATTACAAATCAAGCTTTATGGACTACAATTTCCCGGGAGCAACCCCAGGAGACCTTTCAGCTGAACAGGATTACTATCATAACTATCGATGGGATGCATTTGGAGTAATAGAACTCGTAGAGCAGGAAACCCGAGATCAGCGTATAGCTCGTGAAAAAAGAGAGGAGGAAGAGCGCTTGGCTCGTGAAATAGAGGCGCTTAAAGAAGAGATAAATAGCCATCTAGAACCAGTTACCAAGGTAAAGTATGTTTATGACAACCAAGGAAATATGGACCAAGTGTACGTTAGCAAAATTCCCTTGGAAGATAGCGAAAAAGCTCTGAGCCTATACTTAGAACAAGAACTCTTTAGCGATATAACTCTTTTCAATACCATTATCAATGGCTACGTTCAGTCACTCGTAGACGAAAACCAAGAAAATTTAGCCTACAAAACCATTGTTTTATATCGAAATGATAGTATCCAATGGGAAGATGGTCTATACGAAGAGGTTGTTAATCGATTTTTAACAGGCCTTGTTGAACAGGGTAAGATTGATTCCGCTGCAATGATGTACAACAACGAATCATCCTATGAAAATGAGGCTTTAAAATCACAAATCATCGAATTACTTACTGAACAAAATTCTACGGAAAGTATCGAATTTGGACCAAATCACGAAGTAACGCAAAGCTTCATAAAGGATAATATCGATACACTGAACAATATGGAGGATGGCGAACATCAATTCACCTTCAATATTGAAGGTCAATCGAATCGAGAAGGCTTTACTTCGATAGCTCAAGAACATATTCTAAGTAATATTCATGGATTTCAAATACCGCTCAACTCCAAAATGTATTTCACGATTGTTACTCAGGAAAAACTCCTGAAACAACAATATCGTTCAGGTTATTCTAAGGAGATATACCATAATGACCACATTGCCTTTTACAAGAAAAGCGATGAGCTTCCAGTATTGACTTTTGAAAATGATTCAGAAATCAATTCAAAGACAGTTGTTGAGGAAAATCTTTTCGAAATCACACGTACAGCAAGTAACCAAGTACTAAGCATTACTGAAGAAACAAGAAGGCAAGAGTTCCCTTTGGAAAAGGCTGTCAAATAATGGATACTAAGCCTATGAACAAGAACTATAAAAAAAAATTTAGGTTATGGGCGGAAACAGATGTAGAAACCCTCAAAAGATTATTTGAAATTCAGTAGTTTAAGAATATGTACAACGAACAGATAGAAAAACTTATCGAAATGGCTCTCATGGATGGGGAGCTCACCGAAAAAGAAAAGCAAGTTCTCTTTAAAAAAGCCGAAGCCATGGGCATCGACTTGGATGAGTTTGAAATGGTGCTCGATGCAAAACTGTTTGAAAAAAAGCAGGCGATGCAGGCTAGTGCACCGCCCCCGCCTACACCTCCTCCGGCCCCTGCAGCACCCAAATCGGACAAGTATGGTGATGTAAAAAAATGTCCATCATGTGGTGCCATGGTAGAGTCGTTTAAAACAAGTTGTGGTTACTGTAGCCATGCCTTCACCAATGTCGATGCCAACTCTTCGATTGAACGTCTCTTTAAGATGCTCAATGAGGCAGAGGATATGCGCGTCATGGAAAAACAAACGGACAATCCATTCTCAGCAATTGGAGGTGCCTTTTCAGACGCTCTTTCTGACATGAGAGGGCCAGGCAAGGTAGACCGAAAAAAAATGGAGATAATCTCCAATTTTCCCATCCCTACCACTAAGGAAGACATACTTGAATTCCTATCATTAGCACTACCTAGGGCACAGAAAAAAGGAAACTTTATAACCGCTCAAAATCCTGAAAATAAAGTGCATAATAGCTTTGTCAATGTGTGGCAAGCTAAGTGCGAACAAGTCATCATGAAGGCACGGTTTTCTATGAAGGATGACAAGAAAACATTAGAAGAAATTAACCACTACGCTTCAACTCTAAAGATTAAATAATGGGACTATTCGGAAACAAAAAAGAAGGTGGGATGATGGACGTCATCCGATGTGATGAACAAGAATACCTCGTATGGAAGTGGAGACCTTCCGGAGAGGCAAACTCTACAAACAAAGAGAACGCCATACGCTATGGAAGTAGTTTGCGTGTCAAGGATGGAGAAATGGCGGTATTTGTCTATCCCCAAAAAGATGGAGAGAATCAAGACTACATCATGGGGCCTCATGACCAAACCATCCAAACGGCCAACTTTCCCATCTTAACCAACCTTGTTGGGACAGCCTTTGGAGGAGCTTCACCATTCCAGGCCGAGATTTACTTCATCAATCTTTCCGGCAATGTCCAAATCCGATTTGGCATTCCATACTTTGATGTTTTTGATCCGCGATTTGCTGACTTCGCAGTGCCTATGGCAGTCCGAGGTACCCTGACATTTAATGTGACGGATTACAAAGGCTTTATCAAGCTGAATCGACTGATCAATTTTGAGCTTGATGATTTTAAGCAACAGATAAAAGATGCAGTTACAAAATATATAAAAGCCGTAGTAACTAATATCCCAGCAGATAATGGCATCCCAGTCATACAAATGGAACGCAAAATCCTAGAGATTAATGACCTTGTTGCCAATTACTTAGGTAGCCGATTAGTCAATGATTTCGGGGTGAATATGAAGGGGCTTGACATTGCCACGCTCGAAGTGGATAAAGAATCTGCAGGATATGCAGAACTGCGTAAGGTAACGGCTGATCAAACGAGCAAAACCATTACAGCGCAGACCGACGTCAACATCAAGAATCTTAAGGATACTCAAGAGATCAATGCAGAAAACATGTCAGAGGCATTGCGTATCCAACGCGAAGAGGCCCAACGAGCGCAAAAACTTCAAACAGAGACGAACTTTATGGGTGCCCATCAACTGAATCAACAAACCGATGTTGCCAAAACCGCCGCAGAAAGCTTAGGAAAAATGGGCAGCGGCGGCGGTACCGGAACAGGAGGAGGTATGGATCCTGGATCAATGATGGCAAGCATGGCTATGGGAGGCGCCGTAGGATCAGGAATGGCAGGTATGATGGGGAACATGATGCAGGGTATGAATCAGCCCAATCAGACGCCCCCTCCACCCCCGCAAGTACAGTACAATATATCAGTGAATGGCCAGCAGAGTGGTCCTTTTGGATGGCAACAACTACAACAGCTCAGCCAGAGTGGTCAACTTACCAAAGAAACCCATGTGTGGAAGCAAGGAATGGCCAATTGGGCATTAGCCGGAGAAGTTCAAGAACTCGCTCCGTTATTTGCCACACCGCCGCCACCGCCACCAGCAGGAGGGACTCCACCGCCACCGCCTCCTCAGTAAAACCAAACTAACTATTTTATGGAAACCAAAACAATTAAAAGTAGCCTTCTCGTCTCTCTACGATCTTTCGGGGTAAAAAGTTTAGAATTGGATAGTGAACAGATAATCTATCGTTTTAAGCTTTTTGGCTTGTTCTTTTGGAAAGCTAGTCAGAAAAGTTTAACCATTAAGAATATCATCTATTTTGACACCTCACGTGGATTACTAGGCACTAAACTGGAGACTGGTTATAAAGCGGGAGGAGGTAGTGCCAACACGATCAAATTTATCTGTTCTAGTTCAACAGTTGAATCGATTAAAGACCATATTTCCAGAAATGGTGGATCCGCAAGCCACGCTGAAACAGAAGGTGAAAAACTCGTTACTATGTTCCCTATTTTGTCTCCCTCTCGGTGGCTTTCCAAACGTGAAGTCATTGTTTTAGGAGAGGAAGGAGTGTTTCATATACGAAAGGGATGGTTTAAGACAAGAAGTTCATTCCTGCCATATGATTCTATCAAAGTATTTACCTACGATGGGCTCCTTGGAAAAAAGATTCGCTTACTGGGAGATGTAACCATAGCACCTCACGAAGCACTATCTAGTAGTGCCTTCAAGCAAATCAAAGAGGCTTTGAAAGCGAAAAAAGTTACGTCGGAAAAGGGAAGAGCCTATAAACCCGCGTTGTTTAGCGGCAAACGGGGGCTAAACTCGCCATCCTTTTTAGTCACTTCTAAAGGCGTGTTTTGGAAAGGAAATAAAAAGGTAGGCAGCGCAGAACTCCGGTTTTTGGCCTATGAAGACATTACCTCCTTTAAAAAAGTTGGTTGGTCTAAACTTTTTGCACCCATTATTATCCATGGCCACAGACGAGATGCACGAGCTGGAGAAGGAGGAGGAATTCATATGGAAGTACCAGGAGTGGCCTTTTATCGATGGAGAACTTTGCTCATTTTTACAGGATCACTTAAACGAACCTTAACCACTAATTGCCGATAATGAACGATAGCGACTTTTTTTCTGTTGACCGCCTGATTGAATTTGGGATGAGTATGGCAGTTGCCCAGCAAATGATCCAGTCGATGAATCAAACCATGCAAAACATGCATGTACCCGGTGCGATGAATGCTATGAGTCCTCCGTCATCGGACTACTACGCCGTGGTGAATG
>MDTG01374210.1_pt1 | contig 11223 bp, 17 predicted proteins | sample 811421 | NCBI WGS metagenome assembly MDTG01 (sample SAMN05326645, study PRJNA326480) | marine metagenome | isolation source: seawater | place: Pacific Ocean: South East | collected 2011
GTTAGCGTAACAATAGGCTTACGTGCAGATATCTCAGACATATCCCTAACGGCATGCTCAAGTAACTTTTTGTCATCTTTTGCTTGGCCAACACCCATGTTTAAGGTGATCTTAACAAGCTTTGGCATAGACATAACAGAACGTTTCTCACCGAGCTCTTTACGAAGCTCTGGCAGAATTGTGTTGCAATAATAATCTCTTAACCCCATGTTACTTACCAACCTCTTTTTTTGTGCGCTTATTATACCGGATTTTTGATTGATCCGATAGTATCTTAAAGCCGATTTTTACGGCTTTTTTCTCTTTGTCATCATAGTATGCAAGATTAGACACATGAATCGGCGCTTCAATCTTTTTTAATGCACCCTCTGTACCTTGCTGCTGATTACGTTTGACATAGTGAGTAACCATGTTTAAACCCTGTACAACCGCATAGTTTCCATCTAACTTAGTCACAAGACCAGTCTTTCCTTTCTCTTTACCAGCAATCAAGATGACCGTGTCATCTTTTTGAATTTTACTTGTTGCCATTACAGTCTCCTAACCTACAGCACTTCGGGTGCTAATGAAATAATGCGCATGTAGACATCGCGAAGCTCACGACTTACAGGCCCAAATACACGGGTACCAAGTGGCTGCTTTTGTGCATTGAGAATAACAACACTGTTGTTATCAAAAGAAATCCTCGCATCGTCTTTCCTGTTGATCTTACTCTTCGTCCGAACAACTACTGCAAACATAACCTCACCCTTAGTAACCTTACTTCTAGGCAAGCATTCCTTAACTGTGACACGTATCACATCCCCTATTCTAGCATAGCGACGCTTAGATCCCCCTAGAACTTTAATGCAGACCACACGTTTAGCACCTGAGTTATCAGCAACTGTAAGTGAAGTTCCTTCCTGAATCATGACTACTCCTTATTCCTTGCCGCTTGTTGTTTGTTTTTTAATAACTCGGTGCAGCAACCAACATTTTTGCTTTGATATAGGCCGTGATGAAACCACCTCAACCTCATCACCAACTACAGCCACACAGTCCTCATCATGTACATGAATCTTTGTTGTTGTAGTAACATATTTACCAAGCATATTCTTCTTTTTATTGACCACAGCTACAACCAATGATTTTGGTGTCACGCTTTTAACAAGACCAATTACTGTATTTACATTATCACCCATCTAATCTGCCCTCTCCTCAAGCATTGTCTTGATCATCGCAATCTCACGCTTGAGCTTTCTAAACATGTGCGTTTTGACCTTGTTACCTAACTTTAGCTGAAAACGTAAATCAAGAAGCTGCTTTCTATTTTCTATTACCTTAGCCTCAAGATCGGCTACAGTTTTATCTCTCAACTCTTTCATTATACACTCACCTTATCACTTGATATAAATTTGATCTTGAAGGGCATTTTTCCACCAGCTGAGCGTATAGCTTCTCTGGCAACAGATTCTGGCACACCTGCTATCTCAAAGATAACCGTACCTGGCTTAACAAGAAATACATAATACTCAACATTACCCTTACCCTTACCTTGACGAACCTCAAGCGGCTTGCTAGTAATCGGCTTATCTGGAAATACTCGAATCCAAACCTTACCCTGACGCTTCAATGAACGACTAATAACACGCCTTGCAGCCTCAATTTGACGACCCGTCAGACGAGAAGCTTCTTGCGCTTGCATACCAAAATCGCCAAAGCATACATGTGGATTCTTAGCACGACCAAGAATCTTACCACTATTACCTTTAAAGTCCTTCCGATATTTTCTATTTTTTGGCTGCAACATGGCTACACCTCTTCTTTACGCTTGTTCACGATAGTAACATCGTCACGATAGATCCAAACCTTCACACCAATAATGCCATAGGTAGTAGAAGCAATCGCATGATTATAATCAATATTGGCCTTGAATGTGTGCAATGGAAGTCGACCTTCGTGATACTTCTCGCTTCTTGCAATCTCAGCGCCGTTCAAACGACCACTGACCATAATTTTAACACCCTTTGCACCAGCTCTCATCGTTGATTGAACAGCACGCTTCATTGCCTTACGAAAAGCAACACGCCGTTCCAGCTGAGAGGCAACGCCTTCAGATACAATCTTCGCTGATAAGTCAGGCTTCTTTTCTTCCTCGATAGTCAGGTGAACAGGGCGTTTGATTAAAGCAGAAACACCATACTTTGCTTTATCAACATCAGATCCTTTCTTACCGATAATAACACCAGGTCGAGCACAGATCACTCGAATCTGTATACTCTGCGCAGAGCGCTGGATGTTAATATCACGTATACCAGCATTGTGGTAATTGGTCTGCAAGTAATTACGCATACGGAAGTCTTCTTGAATGAAAATTCTATATTTATCAGGACGTGCATACCAGGCCGATGACGATGATCGATTAATGCCTTGTCGTAATGCGATTGGGCTTTGTTTCTGTCCCATGGATTAGTCTCCTGTCTCTTTGTCTGTAATAGGCTGGCCTGCAACACCCACAACTACTGTGAGGTGACATGAAGGTTTTAGTATCCGATCACCACGACCCCGTGCTCGTGGCATCATCCGCTTCATAACAGGACCTTGATCCACGAACACACGAACAATAGAGAGTTCGTCAATGTCCATATCATGGTTGTTCTCAGCGTTAGCAATTGCTGAAAGAAGTGCTTTCAGAAAAAGCTTTGACGCCTTTTTAGTAGAATGTTCCAAAAGGTCAATCGCTTTTGCTACATGCATACCGCGAATTTGGTCTGCTACAAGCCGGGCCTTCAATGTTGAAGTCCTAACTGATTTTAATACAGATCTAGTTTGCATAGTTTCTTACCTCTTATGATTTGCGGTCGCCAGCGTGCTGTTTAAATAAACGAGTCAGCGCATACATACCAAACTTATGCCCCACCATCTCAGTTTGAACAAAAACTGGAACATAGTTTCTTCCATTATGAACAAGAAACTTCATACCGACAAAATCGGGGATGATTGTACAGTTACGGTCACGCGTTTTAATTGGTGCTTGACTACCTGCGTCCTGAGCTTTCAGGACTTTTTGAAGTAAGCGACCTGAAACGTGAGGTCCTTTTTTAAGTGATCTAGGCATGTCTATCTCCTTTTCTTCTTGGACCGCCGACGCACAATCATATGATCAGTACGCTTACAAGAACGTGTTTTCTTTCCCTTGGTTTGTAAACCAGTTGGGGAACATGGGTGTCGACCTCCTGAGGTACGACCTTCACCACCACCATGTGGGTGATCAATTGGGTTCATCGCAACACCTCGAACTGTTGGCCTTATGCCAAGATGACGAGAAACACCAGCTTTACCGCGCTTGATAAGATTATGTTTCGGATTGGAAACAACACCAAGCGTTGCACGACAGTCAAGCAGAACCTTACGCACCTCACCAGATCTTAATCGCAGGACTGCATGAGCGCCATCTTTAGCAACAAGCGTAACTGAAGTACCAGCAGATCTAGCGATCTGAGCACCCTTACCAGGCTTCATTTCAACCGCGTGGATAACACTACCCTGCGGAACTGACCGAAGCGCCATACAGTTTCCTTTGTCTATCGGTGCAGAATCACCGGACATTATGGAATCTCCAGGCAACGTACCATCCGGAGCCAATATATAAGCCCAGTCACCATCGGCATAAGACAATAACGCTAAGTGAGCAGTTCGAAACGGACAATATTCAATGCGAGCTACTTTAGCTGGCACACCATCTTTGATGCGTTTGAAATCGACTGTACGGTAGAGCTTACGTTTGCCAAGAGGTCCACTTTTGTGCCTCGTAGTCACACGGCCATTATTGTTACGGCCAAAAGCACTTTGATGCGTACTATCTATTAACTTAGACATTGGACGACCACGATATAGGTGATCATGTATAACAGAGACTTTCCCGCGCTGTCCTGGCGATGTTGGCTTGTGTTTTTTGATAAAAGTTGCCACGGTTACACCTCTGAGACTTTCTGGTTAATATCGATGGAAACAGCATCTGAGAACCGTACCAAGGCTTTTTTGTAACGCTGAACTGTTTTTGTACCACGCATGTTACGCTTTGCAACTGGCTTGTAAACCATCGTCTTCACAGAAAGCGGCGCGGCACCATACAAAAAATTACAGGCATCGCGGATTTGCAATTTAGTTGCATCAATCCTGACCTTAAACACATGAATATTTGACTCCGAGGCCTTCATCGTTTTCTCTGTAACATGAGGTTCAATTAGCGTGCATAGCAGCTGTTCATTTTTTATTGAAGTCATACCAAATTCTCCGTTACTTGATCTAATGCTTTTTGGCTTATAATAACACAAGGTGCTTGATAGAGCGTCACTGGATCCAACTCGCTTGGTGTCACACAGTAAACATTAGGAATATTTCTCGTAGCCAAGAACAACGACTTAGAAATGTCCTCAGACACAAAGAGCGCTTTATCAACACCAAACTGATTCATCAATTCGCAGAAGGCTTTGGTTTTATGTGTCTTAAGCTCAAGGGAATCAACTACTTTAAGAGTATCTCGCTTAGCGTGTTCAGAAAGAATACACTTCATTCCAAGCCGATAGACCTTTTTGTTCAACTTTTTACCATCTGAATAATCGTATGGCGTTTTTGCAAATGTGTGGCCACCACCAACCCAAATTGGACTGGAACGAGTTCCGGCTCGCGCACGACCAGTTCCTTTTTGACGCCACGGTTTTTTACCACCACCACGGACCATCGTACGATTCTTAGTAGCCCTACTACCCTGTCGAGCACGCGTTAGAAATGTTGTAATGACCTGGTGAACAAGTCCTTCGTTTTGCTCTACACCAAATACAGCATCATTAAGGCTGACATCGCCAACAGTTTTTGTCTTTCCATCTAGGAATGATTGTACTTTTGTTTTCATACCAACTCCTAACTTTTAGCCTTAGCTTTCACTTGTTCACGAACGTAAACAACTGAACCTTCGTAACCTGGGACAGATCCCTTTACAATTAATAGACCTTCCTCTTGGTCGATTCGCAACACAGTCAGCCCCTTCATCGTACGCCTTACACCACCAAGACGACCTGCCATTTTCTTACCCTTGATGACGCGGCCAGGATCTTGACATTGCCCAATCGATCCGGGTGCCCTATGCGATAAGGAGTTACCGTGTGTGGCACGCTGCATACCAAAGTTCCATCGCTTAACACAACCAGCAAATCCCTTACCGAGAGATGTACCAGTTACCGACACAGTACAATCCACATTGAGAAGCTCTACGCCGAGAGGACTCCCGACTTGATGTTGCTCGACAGCATCATTTGAAAAAGGAAACTCTTTAATACACTTCTGTGGGGCTATGTTGAGCTTTTCAAACATACCCTTCTTCTGTTTACCAGAGGACTTAACTTTTTCATTAGGCACACTAGCCAACTGCAATGCGCTGTACCCGTGCTTCTCAGAGGTCTTCTGCTCCGTCACGTAATTAGGAAACACCTTAATAATGGTAACCTGATCAACACCACCAGCTGCATTGCCAAGTCGACTTGTGCCGCACTTAATTCCAATCAATCCTGACATACTAATCATCTCCGTGTTCAATACTTATTTGAATATCGATACCAGAGGCTAAGTTTAACTTCATCAATGCATCGATAGTTGCAGCATCTGGTTGCAAAATGTAGAGAACACGAGAATGCGTACGAATCTCAATCTGATCTCGCGCATCTTTGTTCACATGTGGAGATTTTAAGTAAGTGAACTTTTCGATCCGTGTCGGTAATGGAATAGGACCACAAACCTGAGCACCGGCACGCTTTACCGTATCGACAATTTTCCTGATCGATTCGTCCATCAAGCGATGATCGTATGCTTTCAATCGGATTTGTATTTTCTCTTTTTTTTGAACTTGAACAGCCTTCATAACACCTACCTTAATTGCTTTCCGTTTTCACACGGCCCTTGATAATCATATCAGCGATCTGCTGAGGAACTTCGTTATACTTATTGAACTCCATCGTCGATGAGGCCCGACCTTGACTCATAGAACGCAAATCAGTCGTATAGCCAAACATCTCAGCTAAAGGCACCTCTGCAGTCACCACTTTGCCGTTAGGACTATCTTCCATACCAAGTATGACGCCGCGACGTCTGTTTAAATCACCTACAACATCACCCATATAATCCTCAGGGGTAACAGCTTCAACCTTCATCACTGGCTCAAGAATAACAGGATTTGCCTTAACAGCCCCGGCCTTCAGAGACATAGAACCGGCAATTTTAAATGCCATCTCACTCGAATCCACATCATGATATGAACCATCGTACAATGTCACTTTAATATCTTCTAAGGGATATCCCGCAATAACACCATTTTGCATCTGCTCTCTGATACCCTTCTCAACAGCAGGTATGTACTCCTTTGGAATGACACCCCCGACAATATTATTGACAAACTCAAAACCACCACCTTGATCAATCGGCTCTATCCTCACATAGACATGACCATACTGGCCTCGCCCACCCGACTGACGAACGTACTTCTGTTCTTGGTCAACTGATCCACGAATTGTTTCGCGATAAGCCACTTGAGGCTTGCCTACATTGGCCTCGACACTAAATTCGCGCTTCAGTCGATCAACCATAATATCAAGGTGAAGCTCGCCCATACCATGGATGACTGTTTGCCCAGTCTCATGGTCAGTACTTACTTGGAAGGAAGGGTCCTCATTTGTCAACTTGGATAGCGCAAGCGCCATTTTTTCCTGGTCACCTTTTGTTTTAGGCTCAACGGCAATTGAAATCACAGGATCTGGAATTACGATTTTCTCTAGGATAATCGGGTTAGCACTATCACATAGCGTATCACCGGTAGAAACCTGCTTCAAACCAACAGCAGCAGCAATATCCCCACACTGGATTTCTTTAATCTCTTTACGACTATTCGAATGCATCTGGACAATACGCCCGATACGTTCCTTTTTCTGCTTGAGAGAATTATAAACTGAGTCACCTGTCTTGAGTGAGCCAGAATAGACCCTTATAAATGTTAGGTTACCTACAAAGGGGTCAGTCGCAATCTTAAATGCAAGCGCACTGAAAGGGGCATCAGCACTAGCTGGCCGTGTTTGATCAGCATACTCATCAGCACCCTGAATCGCAGGAACATCAACTGGAGACGGAAGATAATTGATCACACCATCAAGAACACACTGGACACCTTTATTTTTGAAAGCTGAACCACAAAACATAGGAATAATCTTAATATCAATTGTAAGTCGACGAATACCCTCAATAATCTGCGCCTCGGAAAGCTCACCTTGCTCCAGATAATGCTCCATCAACTCATCAGTAGCTTCAGCAGCCGTTTCTACCAATAAATCATGATATTTCTTTGCATCATCAAGATAATCTGCAGGTATATCATGGTACTCATGGGTGACACCCATATTATCTTTATCCCAATAGATTGCCTTCATTTTTATCAAGTCAATAATACCACTGAAGTCCTCTTCTTTACCGATCGGCAATTGTAGCGGAACCGGGCGAGCATTTAGCCTTTCCTTAACTTGATCGACAACGCGATAAAAATTCGCACCCGCTCTGTCCATTTTGTTCACAAAACCAACCCTGGGTACGGAATAACGGTTTGCTTGCCGCCAAACTGTCTCACTTTGCGGCTCAACACCGCCAACGGAACAAAGCACAAATACCGCACCATCAAGCACACGCAATGACCGCTCAACTTCAATCGTAAAGTCAACGTGACCGGGCGTGTCGATAATATTAATGTGGTGTTTCTTGAACTGCTTGTCCATACCAGACCAATTGATGGTTGTTGCAGCCGAAGTTATCGTTATGCCCCTTTCCTGCTCTTGCTCCATCCAATCCATCACCGCATTACCGTCGTGGACCTCACCAATCTTGTGAGTAATACCAGAATAAAGCAGGATACGCTCAGTCGTGGTTGTTTTTCCCGCGTCAACGTGAGCAGATATTCCAATGTTACGGTAAAGCTTTAAATCAGACACAGCACTATCTCCTTATGCCAGAGTAGACAGCATTTGCACGCGCCATCTTCAGTAGATTTTCTTTATCAACAAGCGTCTTAGCCTGCCCTTTGATGATATCTTGTATTTCAGCTGCCAAAGCAGATGCCATCGACTTCATTTGCTTTATTCGTGTTCTTGCATTCTTAACGATAGTTCGTATTGCCAGCGTGGTACGGCGACCCTGCTTGACAACAACAGGAACCTGTATATTAGCACCACCAATACGTTTACTGATAAGCTCGAGCTCAGGGCCAGCCCTCTCAAGGACATCATCAAAAATGACAATAATAGCCTGCTTTCTATCCATCTCATTGAGATTGAACTCTAACTGTTCATCCACTTCTTGCTTGGCACTTGCAAACTTATCATAACGACCTGCACTACGATCTCCGCGATCACCACGATCACCACGATCAGACGATTGCTTTGGCTGCTTTCGATAGATACCACCCTTGACCTGACTGTCAAATACAGCCTCAAGCGATTCACGGACAATTTTACAAGCTTTTTGATATTTACCGTCTTTAGTCATCAGGCGATTCATCATCTCGACTTCAACACTGTTGAAATACTGATCAGGCTTTTTCTCTCGGGCTAAAACTGCGGTCTTACGTCTTGGCATAATACATTTCCTCTTTACTTGTCGCCTTTCGGTCTCTTCTCACCATACTTGGACCGAGCTTGACGACGACCGGACATACCGGATGTATCTAGCTGACCACGGACAATCGTATAACGGACACCCGGCAAGTCTTTAACACGTCCACCACGCACAAGAACCACAGAGTGCTCTTGCAGATTGTGCCCTATACCAGGAATATAACATGTTACTTCGAAGCCACTAGTGAGTCGCACCCTGGCAACCTTACGTAACGCAGAGTTCGGCTTTTTCGGCGTAGTAGTGTACACACGAACACAGACACCGCGACGTTGCGGGCTATTCTTGAGTGCAGGAACTGCACATTTTTTCCGTCGTGCCAAACGTGGCTTTCGACTTAGCTGACTTATAGTAGGCATAATTGACCCTTTCGAATGATGTTCTTCAGTACTAATAACAAACGTGAACAATATTTTACTGTTCTGACAATCATTTGTCAATATAAAGTCCGCCCTATTTCACAAACAAAAAGCTCGTAATCCGCACAGACTAGGCGCAACACCACGTTGCGCCGTTTTGATTGCACGACAGACCACACAAAGATACCCAGTGACTCTATTAAAGACACCTAGTCCTCAACAATGCTGGTCATTCAACCAGCAGCAACATCGTCAGATTGATCATCAGTAAACGCATCAAACTGGGACACATCAGATGCATCGTCTTTAGTAGACTTAAAGCCAGTACCAGCCGGGATAAGACGCCCGACCAACACATTTTCTTTTAGCCCAGTTAAATGGTCTTTAGAACCATTAATTGACGCCTCGGTGAGTACGCGTGTCGTCTCCTGGAACGACGCCGCAGAGATAAATGACTCTGTGGACAAGGAAGATTTCGTGATACCTTGAAGAATAGCTTCCACCACAGGCATTTCAGCATCTGGGTTTTTCTGGACCGCAGCAGCAATATCATCCCTGAGTGTCGATTTCTCAACCATCTCATCAGCAAGATAACTTAGAGCACCGGGCTTTGTGACCAATACCTTTCTAAGCATCTGTCTGATGATAATCTCAATATGCTTATCATTGATGGCTACGCCTTGAAGACGGTATACATCTTGAACTTCATTGATAATATATCGCGCCAGCTCAATGACACCTTTCAAGCGAAGTATCGCATGAGGGTCGTCTTGACCATCCACAACAACCTCGCCACGCTCTACACTCTCACCCTCAAACACAGTGATACTGCGCCATTTTGGAATAAGCTCTTCATAACGCTCCCCGTCATTACCCGTAATGGTAAGACGCTTCTTATCCTTAGTCTCCTTGCCCATGCTGACAACACCACTGATTTCAGCAAGTATTGCAGCATCCTTTGGTTTCCTGGCTTCAAAAATATCTGAAACACGCGGCAAACCACCTGTAATATCTGTCGTTTTATACCCTTCCTTAGGTATACGAGCAATAACATCACCAACGCCAACTGAGTGTCCTTGATCTAGATTCACAATCGACCCAGCAGATAAGAAGTAGTTAGCTGGCACATTCGTTCCAGGATGGAAGACTGAGTTACCAGAACCATCAATCAATCGAACCATTGCTCGAGCATCTTTGGAAGACGTTTGATCCTGCAATACAGTGATTGTCGATAAACCTGTAAGCTCATCCGTCTGCCGAGTAATGGTAACACCCTCAATAAAGTCAACAAAGTCAACCTTACCTGAAACCTCTGCTATGATCGGATGCGTGTAAGGATCCCACTCAGCAACCGTTGCACCTGATTGGACAGCTTCTCCGTCCTTGACCTTGAGTGTTGTACCGTAAGGCACTTTGTAACGCTCACATTCTCGGCCTTGAGAATCAAGCAACGCCAATACACCCGAACGAGAGATGGCAATCAACTCATTAGTCTCATGATGTGTAATCGTCTTCATATCATGTAAACGCACAGATCCGGCAGAGCGAACCTGTATGCTATTTTCCGCAGTCGCACGTGAAGCCGCACCGCCAATATGGAATGTACGCATTGACAGCTGAGTACCTGGCTCCCCGATTGACTGCGCAGCAATGACACCAACAGCTTCACCGACGTTGACCATACAGCCTCTAGCTAAATCGCGCCCATAACACATTGAACATATACCCGTCTTCATCTCACAGAGAATTGGCGAACGAACGAACACTCGATCAATACCGTGGTACTCTAAGAGTGTGATTTCCTCATCGCCTAAAAGGGTATTTCGTGCCAATAAAACCTCATCATCAACGAGAATATCTTTTGACAACACACGACCCATCACACGCTCGCGAAGTCCTTCAACAACTTCACCACCCTGAATGTGCGGTAGCATCTCAATACCCTGCTCGGTACCACAGTCTTGGCCAACAATTACTACATCTTGGGCCACATCAACCAGGCGACGTGTCAAATAACCAGAGCTTGCTGTTTTCAGCGCTGTATCGGCAAGACCTTTACGTGCACCATGAGTCGATGTGAAGTATTGCATCACATTAAGACCTTCTTTGAAGTTAGAGGTCACCGCAGTCTCGATGAAACTACCATCGGGTCGTGTCATCAATCCACGCATACCAACCAACA
>MDTG01311687.1_pt1 | contig 11222 bp, 9 predicted proteins | sample 811421 | NCBI WGS metagenome assembly MDTG01 (sample SAMN05326645, study PRJNA326480) | marine metagenome | isolation source: seawater | place: Pacific Ocean: South East | collected 2011
TGTAGTGGAATTCTAAAACATGGAAAAGACAAACCTTAATGTCAGTCCATACTACGATGACTTTACTGAAGATAAGAATTTTCACAGGGTATTATTTCGTCCTGGCTTTTCAGTACAAGCACGTGAGCTGACACAACTCCAAAGTATTATGCAGAACCAAGTCGAAAGATTTGGTCGTCACATGTTCAAAGAAGGAACAGTGGTAATCCCAGGCGCAACTGGTTTTACAAAAGAATACTATGCAGTAAAACTTCAATCATCAATTTCTGGTTCAGACATCTCTGAACAGATTCAAAGTTATGTTGGTAAAAGAATTACTGGTAGAACAAGTGGAGTTGTTGCTGAGGTTGTTCAAGCAGTTCCAGCGACTACTACTGACCCAATTACTTTATATGTAAAATATGTAACAAGTGGTACTGATAACGTAACTACTGTATTTGCAAATGGTGAAAACATTCATGCAAATGGAACAGTAGGTTCTTTCGGTTCTGGTGTTGACTCTGCAACTCTTCAGGCAACTGATGCAACTGCAACAGGTTCTTCTGCAAATATTGAAGAGGGTGTTTACTTTGTTCGTGGTCACTTTGTAAAGGTTGCACAACAAAGACTTATTCTTGACAAATACACAGACAGACCATCTTATCGTGTTGGACTTACTGTTACAGAAACCTTAGAGACTCCAGAAGAAGATACATCTCTTTTGGATAATGCACAAGGTTCAACAAACTTAAATGCAAAGGGTGCTCATCGTTTAAAGATTACGTTGACACTTGCAAAACTTTCTCTTACATCAACTGATGATGCAAACTTTATTGAATTGCTTCGTACAGACTTGGGTGTACTACAAGAGAAAGCAAGAAACACAGAATACTCTGTTATCGGTGAAACACTTGCCCGTAGAACTTATGACGAATCTGGCGATTACTCAGTTCGTCCTTTCCAACTTGATATTCGTGAAACATCAAACGATGGATTGAATAATGGTATCTACGACCCAGGCACTATTACTGATGACCAAAATGCAGCATCTGATGATTACTTGACAATTCAAGTATCGCCAGGCAAAGCATATGTGCGTGGTTATGAAGTAGAAACTATTGCACCAAGATACATAGATGTTCTCAAACCAAGAACATTTGAAAATTACAATGCGGCAGTTACTCCTGTAGAGGTTGGTAACTTTGTTCGTGTAACAAACGCATACAGTTCTCCAGAAATATCTCCATTTATATCTGGTGACATTGCAGAACCTTACAGACAAATTGGATTATTTGATACTAAGACATCCTCGCCTGGTTCTAAATCTGGTACTCAGATTGGTGTTGCTCGTGCAAGAGGATTTGAACATTTCTCTGGTACTGCAAATTCACAGAGTGAGTTTGGTACAAACGCACAATATAACCTATACCTTTTTGATATTAGGATGTTTACTAAACTCACAATGAGTGGGACTCCTTCTGCTATCCCTGTTGCTGGTGATAAGATTACTGGTGTAAGTACAGGTGCATATGGTTTTGTAGTCGCACATGAAGTTAATGGTACAACAGATATTACAACTGGTACAACGATTACTATTGCATCTGTTACTGGTAACTTCACTGCTGGAGAAAAAGTTAAATGTTCTAGTTCAGCTGAAACAGATGAGATACTAGAGAATTCTAGTAATGCAGACTTAACAATTTCAACAGTAAGTGGATTTGACTTTAGTAGAGTTAAACAAACTTACATGCCTTCTACAGATAGTGGTACTGACCCTCACTTTACATCTGATGTTGTTCTCGAAACAAATACAACTATAGCAGGACTTAACACAATTCTTAATGGTGATAAAGATGCAGTTCAAGGTTTCCAGACAGACTATGGAACAGAACTTGAAGTTGGTGATATTATTTCTATCCCTTCTGGTGCAAGTGGTGCTTTGGAAGAAAGAAGAGTTGATTCAATAACTGGACAAACTTTAGACTTAAATGCTGACGTTACTAACGCAGTTTCTTCAGTATCCTTTGTTCGTAAGAGAGCATCTCTTCGTGACCAAAACAAGAACGTACTTCTTCGTAAGTTACAAAAAAATTCAATTAAGACATTAAAGACAGAATTAAATAACGGAGTATCAGACTCTTCAGTTGTTATTCGTAGGTCTTTTGTTGGACAATCTAACTCATCTGGTGAACTTTCATTCTCTGCTGGTGCAAACGAAACATTTAATGCAGTATCTAATACTGATTATGTTGTTACTGTACTAACTGCTGGTACTGGTGGTACTGCTGTTCCAGGCGATAAGATTGATTTAACTAGTAGTGATTTAACAATCAGTGGTGCTGGTACTGGTACTCTTCAGATTGAAGATAATACCGACAGTCCTTTTGGTGACGGTGCAACGGTTCGTCTTATTGCAACAATCACAAGAACTACTGTTCAAGAAAAATCTAAGACAAGAAGTAGAATGCACCAAGTACTTGTACACAATGGTACATCTGGTACAGAAAAGTATGGTACTTCTGGAAATCATAAAGATATATCATTGGGTGTTGCAGACGTTCACAAATTGTGGGCAGTCTTTGATTCAGAAGATGCAACTGCTGACCCTGTTCTTCCACAGTGGACTATTACAGGTTCAAGTGGTAACTTTACACAGGGTGAACTTATTACAGGTGGAACGTCTGGTGCAAAAGCACGAGTTGTTAATACAATTTCTCCTGTAACTTTTGTTCCAATCAATAATACAGATTTTGAATCTGGTGAAACTATCACTGGTGCAGAGAGTGCTGAGACAGCAACTTTAGATACATTTACTGCTGGTTCTAGAATCATAACAAATAACTTTACTCTAGATACTGGACAAAGAGATAACTTTTATGATATTGGTAGACTAGTTCGCAAACCAAATACAATCGCACCTACAGGTAGATTGATTGCAATTTGTGATTACTTTACACACGGTACTGGTGACTTCTTTAATGTGGACTCTTATAGTTCAATTAGTTATAAAGATATTCCAACATATTCAGCAACTCGTGTTGACCCAGAGGTTGCAGAACCTACTGGTGAATATGACTTGCGTGACACAGTTGACTTCAGACCTCGTGTTGCAGATGCTACTACATCTACACAGACTATTCAGAACCAAACAGTTTATAGAGTAACTTCATATTCATTCAATATTGAATCTCGTTCTTTTGCTGGTACTGGTTCATCGACTATTGCAATTCCAAAGGATAACTCAAACTTTATCTATGACTTTGATTTCTACGTTGGTAGAAAAGATTCATTGTTCATTGCTTCTGATGGTAAATTCAAAGTAGTTCGTGGTGCAGATTCAGAAATCCCACAAACACCTAAACCTTTAGATGACGCAATGAAACTTGCAGATATTACTCTGCCTGCATTCGTTGTAGATATTGCAGACGTAACATATACTTCTGTAAATAATCGTAGATACACAATGCGTGATATTGGTAAACTAGAAGCTCGTATTGAGAACATGGAATACTATACTGCATTGAACCTTTTAGAGAAGGATGCAAAGTCTTTACAAATTCAAGATGCAGATGGTTTCGATAGATTCAAATCTGGTTTCCTTGTAGATAATTTTGCTGGACATGCTACTGGTAATGTTAAACATCCAGACTATAGAAACTCTATAGACATGCAGAACGGTGAACTTCGTCCGAAATATTTTATGAAAGGTGTTACTCTTAAAGAAGAAAACACAACTGATACAGCAAGAACAAACGACCAGTATACAAAAACTGGTGATGTAATTACTCTTCCATATACACACAAAGTTGCAGTGGAACAACCATATGCAACTCGTATTGAAAACCTAAACCCTGTTCTATCTTTTGCATGGGCAGGAATTTGTAGATTATCTCCATCTGGTGATGAGTGGTTTGAGACTACTCGACTTCCAGATTTGATTATCAACAGAGAAGGTAACTTTGATACTGTTATGGCACAGAATGCAAACGCATTGGGTACAGTTTGGAATGCATGGCAAACTCAGTGGAGTGGTGTGACAACATCGACTTCAAATACTTGGAGAGACCATTCATTTGGTTCTGCTGCATCTCGTTCAGTTCCAGGCCGTGCGGTTATTAGAACGACAACTGAAACTGAAACTGGAGTACGTTCTAGAAGAGGTGTTAATACAACAGTTGTTGCTCAAATAGATACAGAGTCACAAGGTGATAGAGTTGTATCTCGTGCATTGATTCCTTTCATTCGTGCAAGAAATATTACATTCTCTGTTACTGGAATGAAACCTCTTACAAAAGTTTATCCATTCTTTGACAAATCAAACGTCACTGCATTGGTAACACCATCTGGTGGAAGTGCTGGTGGAAACCTTATCACATCTGCAGCTGGTAAAATTGAAGGTACGTTTGCAATTCCAGACCCTAATGTTCAAGGAAACTCTCGTTTCAGAACTGGTGATAGAGTATTCAGATTAACTTCATCTTCAGTGAATGCGATTGCACCAGAACCAGAAACTTTTGCTCAAGCAATTTATTCTGCAACTGGTATTCTAAGTACAATTCAAGAAACTATTATTTCAACTCGTAATGCAAGAGTTGAAGTTCGTAACGTATCACAATCAGAAAATACAAGTAGACAAGATACACGAAATGAAGTTGTTGGTTGGTGGGATCCGCTTGCACAATCCTTTATGCCACAGGCAGAAGGTGGTGAGTATATTACTAAGGTTGATACTTTCTTCCAAGGTAAAGACCCTTCACTTCCAGTTACTATTCAAATTAGAGAAATGGATAATGGTTATCCTACAACTAAGGTATTACCATTTGGTTCTAAAACACTTGAACCTTCAGAAGTTTCAATCTCTGATGATGCTTCAGTTCCAACTACAGTCGTATTTGATGAACCTGTCTATGTTAAAGATGGGGTTGAATATTGTATCGTATTGTTTACGGACTCACAAAAATACTTCGCATGGATTTCACGAATGGGTGAAACTGATGTTGGTGGTTCACGTTTGGTTTCAGAACAACCATACCTTGGTGTTCTATTTAAATCACAGAACAATACTACATGGACTGCATATGACTTAGAGGATTTGAAGTTTACTCTTTATCGTGCAACCTTTGATACATCTAAGACTTCAGCAGTTACGTTGGTTAATGATGCTCTTCCAGTTAAGACACTTAAAGAAAATCCAATTAGAACTTTCGCTGGTGTCAATAAAGTAAAAGTTTCTCATTCAGACCATCACATGTATAATACATCTAACAATGTAACAATAAGTGGTGTTAGTTCTGGTGTACAGACAACATTAAATTCTGCACTTGCAGCTGGTGCTAATTCATTAACACTTGCAACAGATACAGGTTTCCCAAATAGTGGAACATGTTTTGTGAAGATTGGTAGTGAGGTTATTTCGGGTACTATTTCTGGAACAACCATTTCTTCTCTGACTCGTGCAGTTGAAGGAACAGATACTGCTCATGCAAATTCTTCAGTTGTTGAACTTTACATGTTGAGTGGTATTCCTCTTACTGAAATTAATAAGACACACGTTGCATTGAATAATATTCAAATTGATTCATATACAGTTGCAACTACTGCTAATGCAAGTGGAAGTATTACAGGTGGTGGTGCAAGTGTTACTGCAACAGAGAACGCATTGATTGATACTATGCAAACTCTTGTTCCAGTTATTGAACATCCAAACACATCTATTTCTACTAAGACAAGAACAACAACTGGTACTTCACCAAGTGGTTCTCAACAGTCTTTCGTAAAACAAACTCTGTCTCAAGCAGACCAGATTCCAATTACGGATAACTATTACTTTGAAGACCCTAAGATTGTTTGTTCTCAAGTTAATGAAACTAACGAATTGTCTGGTAACAAATCATTTGAACTTATCTTTACGATGACTTCATCTGTAGAAAACCTTTCACCAATTATTGATTTGGATAGAAAGACTTTGGTTACAGTTGCAAACAGATTAGATAATGTGGATACATCTTCAGATGTTTATCCACCAGAAGATTATGTTCTGCCAACAGAACCAGAAGGTGATTCTGGAGAGGTTGTATATGTTACTCGTAAGGCGCAGTTGAAAACCGCTGCTACATCATTGAAAGTATTCGTTGATGCAGTTAAGTTTGATAGTGCAGAAATTCAATTAATGTATAAGATACTTCGTTCTGATGACGCATCTGATTTTGATGAAATTGGTTGGACATACTTTAATACCAATGGAGCTCCAGATAGTAATGTTAACTCTTCTGTAGACTTTGATGATTTCATCGAAAGAGAATATAGTGCAAACAACTTGCCAGAATTTATTTCTTTCGCAATTAAGATTAGAATGCAAGGAACTAACTGTGCAGAACCACCTCGTATGAAAGATTTACGAGCAATCGCATTGGCAACTTAAAATGACAGATTATTTAAAAGTAAAAGAATATCCAGACCTTGCCCGTGATACAATATCGGGTGCAATCGTGAATACAAATGTTTCTGCTTACGAAGCAGCAGTTACACGTTCTCGTAATGCCAAAGTAGCAAAGGATGAACTTAGGAGTGCGGTAAGAGACATAAATAATCTAAAGTGCGAAATGCATGAAATAAAGAATCTCTTATTGCAATTAGTGGATAAAAATTAAATGGCTACTCGTAATACACCAGCAAGTTTTACCTTTGAACAGTGGAGAGAACAGTATAATCTACTTGGTTCTGATGTTGGGGATATCAGTGGTGGTATCACTGGTTCAGTTCCAGCAAGTACTCCTACATATACAACTGTAGAAACTGCACTTGAAGGATTAATAACAGATATTAACGCTATTATTAGCGGTTCATATGCATTCACTGGTAATGTTAATATTGGTGGAAACTTGGATGTTACTGGTAATATCACACTTGGTGGTAATATCACAGTCGGTGATGCTAATACTGATAGTATTAATATCAACGCAGATTTGACATCACACATCATTCCTAATGCAACAAACACGTTTGACTTGGGTGCTGCAAATAAGGAATGGAGAAATATCTATATGAGTGGTTTCATACAGGATGAAAATGGGATTCAACTATCAAGTCCATCAACAGGTGGAACGATAGCAACGGAAGGTTTTTCTATTGCAATTGGTGTTGCTCTTGGATAATCTTTATAAATAATAGTATATAAACAAAGGAAGAAGTCAGAATGGCAAACAATTTTAAAAACGCATTTGCGACAAGTGTAAGTACTAATAGTTCTTCACCAACAACTGTCTATACTGCTGCTGCATCTGGTTCTGCCGTTAACTCAATTCTGATTGAACTTGACGTTGCAAACACAGGTTCATCTGCTGTACAGGTTACTGTTCAGATACGAGATGCATCTGCATCTGCATCATTTCACATTGTGAAAAATGCACCAATCCCAGCGGGCGGTGCTTTGAAGGTGGTGTCGGGTCAGAAGGTTGTGTTAAACGGTAATGATCAAGTGAGAGTATATGCATCTGCATCAACTGTTGATGTAGTATGTTCAATTCTAGAAGATGTTGCATAAGGGGTAGAAGATAATGTCAAGTTACTTGGGTGTACCATTTATAAATCAAGTCTCTACTACATTTCCCAAAGAGGATTTTGTAAAAACAGACTTTGGAAGTATTACGGTTAGTGGAGTTACCTATGCTGCTGCTGTTGAGTTAAGCATTGATGTTCCAGGCAGTGAGTCTGCAAACATTGAAGTAGTATTAGATAATGTTCGTCAAGAACCAGATACCGCTTATACAGTTCACGAAAACTCAAGTTCTCAACCCAGAATTCTAAACTTCTCAGAGACAGTACCAACTGGTGCAGTCATCTATGTTATTCATAAAGGTGTAGGGCCTTACAATATGACCCCACCTGCTGGTTCGATTGGTTCAACCCAACTTGCAACGAACTTACAAACTTTTACTACAGACGCTTTTACTGGTAATGGTTCAGCAACTGCATTTACACTTTCTGATACTCCAGCAAATTCAAATTCTATTATGGTATTTGTTGATGGTATTCTTCAGAAAGTTGCAACGAACTATGCTCTTGCAAACAATGTAGTTACGTTTACATCTGCCCCAGACGCAAGTGCAGATATTGAAATTAAACATATGGGTGGACTTCGTTCTCATGTTCGTAGAGGCCCAGATTATGTTTACGATAGTTTTACTGGTGATGGTTCAGACACTACATTTACTTTAACTAATACTGGTGTAACAACAAACAATGCATTCATTTTTTATAATGGTATTTGTTTAAAACCAACAACAGATTATGCAATCAATACAAGTACAGGAGTTGTTACGTTTACATTTGCTCCTGCAAACGCTTCAGAAATAATGGTGAGGTATCAACTCTAATGTCAAGTAAATCAAAAATTATAGCAGAACTATTTGAAGCTGATGGTGATATTATTGCATCAGCATTGGACAATGTTGTAGTAACACCTACAGCAGTTTCAGACAAACCTAATACATCAACTGGTGGATTTACTTTACCAAAAGGTACAACTGGACAACGCCCAGGCAGTCCAGACTCAGGTGAATCTAGAATGAATACAACAACTGGTTCATTAGAATTCTATGATGGGTCTAGTTGGATTTCAACAAACCTAATTCCAAATATTAGTTCTATAACTGGTGACATCAATAATGCATACGCATCAAACTTAGTCTTTGCTGTAACAAACAATACTGATAGTGTTAGTGTAATATTTTCAGAAGGTGGTTCAGCATTCCATACTGTTACTGGTGTATCAGTCTCTTCTGGTGCATTCACACTTGCAACTCCATCTCAAGTTTATGGACAAACTGCTGGTGATACGATTTCAATTAGCATCAAAAACTCAGACGCAACACCATCTGGAAATGCAATAACAAAAACAGTTGTCGCTGCACCATCTGGTGGAACAGCTACTACTTCTGGTAGTTACAGAATTCACACATTTACTTCTTCTGGAACATTAACAAATCCAAGACCAAATACAGAATATCTTTGTATAGCAGGTGGTGGTGGTGGTGGAAACAGACACGCTGGTGGCGGTGGTGCTGGTGGTTACAGAACTGCAACAGGTTTAAATCCAACAGGTAGTATTACAGTTACAGTGGGTGCTGGTGGAGCAGGAACAGCATATAATGCTGGACAAGGTAATGATGGTGGTTCTAGTTCGATTGCCGCAGCAGGTGTTACTACAGTTACATCTGTAGGTGGTGGTGGCGGCGGTAACTACGGTGGTTCACTTGTCGGAAGGCCTGGCGGCTCAGGTGGTGGCGGTGGTTCAGTATCAAATGGCGGTTCTGGTACTAGTGGACAAGGTAATGATGGTGGTGACGGTACAGGTCAAAATGCTCCCGATTACGGTGGTGGCGGTGGCGGTGGCGCTGGCGGTGCTGGTAGTAATGGTAGTGGTTCAGCTGGTGGTAATGGTGGTGCTGGAACAGCTTCTTCTATTACAGGTTCTTCAGTGACTAGAGCTGGTGGAGGCGGTGGCGCTTCTTATAATAACGATAGTGCTGGTGGTAATGGCGGTTCTGGTGGCGGCGGTAACGGTAGAGGCGGTGGTGCTGGTTATTCTGGAACAGTAAATACAGGCAGCGGAGGCGGTGGTAATACACACAACTCCCCTGGCAGTTTAGGTGGTAGTGGTGGTTCTGGCATAGTAATACTAAGGTATACAGTATAGGAGATATAGTATGGCACATTACGCAAAAGTTTTAAGTGGTAAAGTAATAAATGTTATTGTTGCAGAACAAGATTTTATTGATAATCTTGTTGATGAAACTCCAGGCAAATGGATTCAGACTTCGTATAATACTAGAGGCGGTAAACATTACAAAGAAGATGGAACAGAAAGTTCTGACCAATCTAAGGCATTAAGAAAAAATTATGCAAATCTTGGTGGGGTATATAATAAATTAAAAGACGCATTTTATGAAGAACAACCATTTCCTAGTTGGACATTAAACGATACAACTTGTCTTTGGGAATGCCCAGTTGAATATCCATCTGATGGTAAAATTTATAACTGGAATGAAGAAGACCAATCTTGGGATGCAGTAAAGTAGTATAAATATGATTAAGAAATTTAAAGGTAGAAACTAATGGCATATATTGGAGCAGAACCGTCCTACGGTGTATTTGAGAGACAGGTTATTACTGGTGATGGTACAACCACACAGTATAATCTTGACCATACAGTTGCATCACCAACTCAGTTATTGGTGGTATTGGGTGGTATTGTTCAAGAGCCAGAGTATTCTTATTCTGTTTCTACAACAAGTGGTGTATCAAAGATTAACTTTTCTGAAGCACCCGACAATGGTGACAGAGGTTCAATTGTTTACATGGGTAGACAATTACTTACTGCAGCCGCAACGAATTCAAATACTCATATTGATGAGTTTAACGGTAATGGTTCAACAACTGCATTTACACTAACAGAAACTCCTGCCTCTAATACGGCAGAAAACTTTATGGTGTTCGTTGATAATGTATATCAAAGACATGGTTCTGGACTTGCATACACGGTTTCTGGTACTACTTTGACATTTTCTTCTGCTCCACCTAGTGGAACAAAAAACATTCAAGTCATGCAATTGAATGGGGTAAACACACTAAATAGTGTTGCAGATGGTACAATTACTGTTGCAAAAGTTCAGCAAGGGGTATTCGACCAAGCAGAAGATGACGCAACAGCACTAGCGATTGCATTAGGATAAACAATAGGAAAAAAACATGGCGAACACTTTTAAAAACGCTGCACTGGCAAATGTAAGTAATAGTTCATATCAAACTTTATACACTGCCCCAGCAAATACACAAACAGTTATTTTAGGACTTGCAATTGCAAACAAGACAACTAATGCAGTTACAGTCCAAGTTCAATTTAGAGATGGTTCTGCATCAGCAGACTTTCAGTTACTAGAGAACGTATCCATTCCAGCAAACACAACATTGGAAACACTTGCTGGACAGAAGTACATTCTTGAAGCAGCAGATATTCTCAAAGTCAAAGCGGGAACTGGTTCAGCAATAGACGTTGTTCTTGGTTTTATGGAAAAAGCATAAGGGAGTAAACTATGCCATATCTTGGAAGTACACCAAATGCTAGTTTCTCTTCAAGAACTAAACAAGACTTCACTGCAAACGGAAGTACAACAGCATTCACATTAAGTAGTGCAGTTGCATCGCCAAACGATATTGAAGTATTCGTAGGTAATGTTCGCCAA
>MDTG01322808.1_pt1 | contig 11221 bp, 16 predicted proteins | sample 811421 | NCBI WGS metagenome assembly MDTG01 (sample SAMN05326645, study PRJNA326480) | marine metagenome | isolation source: seawater | place: Pacific Ocean: South East | collected 2011
GGTCACAAGAAACGGTTGCTACTGCTGAAGCAATTATCACCAAGTATGCAAAAACCAAACGAACCAAGGCACTTGCTAATTATGTTATTCGTGATATTCCCGAGTGGCATTATTGGAACAACATCACCAAGAAGGAATTGAATATGCTTCGTTGGGTGTTGCGTAGGTTAGACAAAGCATTCACCGAAACGGGTGGTCTTACACGTTTGCTTGCAATGTATCAAAACCGCACCGGTTGTCTCAAAGGTCATTTGGATTGGGTTCTTGAACATCTTGCTTATACTCACGACAAATCTGCACGTGTTAAGGATTATGCTCGTAATATGGGATTTTGGGGAATGACCAACAAAGAAGCAACAAACAGATTAACTGAGTATCATAAGAACTTGGTAAAAAAGCACGAAGTAGAAATGGTTGCATAAATGAGAGAAACAAGAAAATTTGATATTACTATTGACGATCACCGATTCGTTGGAGAAGAAGAATACGGTGGACAAATTTACATCAACCAAGTGTTTGTTAAAAATAAGGAAATTGGTCTTTGGAACAAACGAATTGGTTATGCCAAATCTGCTTCTCGTTTAGAAAAGTGGGAAACTCAGATTGAAAATTATTTTAAAAACAGAAGGTAAAACTATGACAACAGACACCGCATTATTCATCGTTACTTACATCACTATTTTTGTAGCAATTTCATTTGTCACAGGAGTAGTATTACACGCAGGATTACTTTAATGGACATTGAGACAAGAAGTTTAAAGTATGTAGAGTTTCATATGTTTGAAACGTTCGCATCTGTATTTTTGGATCAAATGCAAATTGAAGGATACTGGCACGACTCCGGTGGATTTCCTCAATACGAAAGCATCGTTGAAAAGTTGCCAAATCAAGAAGGCAATCCAATTAGTTATTTGTTTCCTCCGTTTGATCCCGATTGTGATCAATACGACACCTATAATTTTGGGGAAAATGATGAAGATGAAGAGGAATTTGATGACGAAGAAGATTGACTTGTTGTTGGTGATTCTATAATATAAAAAAATGATTTCGCAAGATACAATAGACAATCACGCAAAATTAATTGCATTCCAAATTTACGATGCGATTGAAGAAAGAAGACAGAACAACGAGCATTTGGTGTTGGGACTAGCAACAGGATCAACTCCAATTCCATTGTATCAAGAATTGATTCGTTTGCATCAAGAAGCAAATCTTTCTTTTGAAAATGTTTACACTTTCAATCTTGATGAATATTGTGGTCTTCACGAAGATCATTGTGAATCTTACAATTACTTTATGCACAAACATTTGTTTGATCATATTGATATTCCCAAAGAAAATATTTTTATTCCTGGTGGTGAAGTAGAACCAATTTTTCTTAAAGATTATTGTGTTGGATACGAAAAGCATATTCAAGAACTCGGAGGACTTGATATTCAGATTCTAGGAATCGGAAGAAATGGTCACATTGGATTCAATGAACCAGGAAGTTCAGTTGCGAGCATTACACGAAAAGTGGAACTACATGATTGGACTAAACGAGATGCAGCTTCTTCATTCGGTGGATATGATTTTGTTCCATCTCATGCAATTACAATGGGAATGAAAACAATTTTATCTGCCAAGCAAATTTATTTGATGGCATTTGGAGAAAACAAAAAGCAAGCAACTAAACAAGCAATTCTCGGTGACATTACCGATGAGTTGCCCGCAAGTTTTCTTCAACATCACGACAATGTATCATATTGTTTAGACTTTGACATATACACAAAATGACTGAATACGACAAAGAAAACATAACTGAAATTTTACACGGCAAAGGAACTTGGTTTACTGCTGAGTTGTTTCGTTTAATTGCGAAATCAGATGCACTAAATCGTGCGAAATTAGCAATTGTATATCCACAAGAAGTGAATGTGGTACATCAACATTTAACAGGTAAAACAATTTACGAAGATAACAACCTTGTTTTACAATAAACAGAAAGACAACACAAAATGAAATTGTTTAAAAGCAACAAAAAATATCAATTAGTAACCAAGAACACATGGGGAAACTCAGAAATATCAGAATTGGTTCTTGAAGGAACTGAATCAGAAATTAAAACATATGCAAAAAAAGCATCATTTGCATGGGAAGCAGATGATTCTAAAGTAGGTGGTGGAAGTTTCACTCGTAGCATTGACGGATATCGTAAACAAACTTACGAAATCATTGAAAAAGCAAACTAAAATAAAAATGACGGAAATTAAAAAAACAATATTAATCGCAATTACACTTGCTTGCCTTGCAACTGCTTGTTTTGCAAGTATCGTATATTCAAACAACACCAAATCAGAAGCAATCAATGAAATGGAACAAAGTCCACCGGTTCGTTCTTTTTATGTGAGTGGACATGGAAATGAAAAAACTACCATTGATGTGATTAAAATTGATGGAGTTGAATATCTTGTTGCTTATACACCACGTGGAGTAAGCATCTGCAAAAAGTAAAATGATTGTAGCAAACACAAAACCGGGACAACTCATTTCAATCAAAAACTTTCTTCAAGTAAACGAGTTTTATTTGATTACAGAAAAGCAAGATGATCCATACAAAGTTCGTGTGTATAAACAACGTACCGGTTTTCTTTATTTAAGCAGAACCACCAAGTGCAAATTAATCACGAAAGAACTTTTGAATTTGAAATGATTATCTTTATTGAGTTGCTTCTTATGATGATACTTGCAGTAGCATCTTGGACGTTAATTTCAAAATACGAATAATATGCTATCTTTAAGAATTGAACGACACGGAGCAAAATTCTCTGAAGACGTAATGGACGATTGTCAACACGCAGACTTCTTTTTCAGCAATGGATATTTGGCAAGTTGCTATCACAATGACGAATGTATGATTACTGAGTATTATCAAAATCCTATTGATCCAAAAATTTTTGGTGAAGATGAAACAACATTGTGGGAAGTGGCTGCGGACAATAAAGTTACTCACCAAGAATGGAAAGACAAACAAAAAATTGATGAAGAAGTGATCACAGATATTTTAGATTATTATGCAAAAGATGAACTCGTTACAGTTGAAGAAGATTACTATGAATAATGTATTTTTGATATTCACTATTTTTTTACTATCAGGATGCCTTAGTTCAAAAGTTACGGATATATGTCCGTTCAATCAAGACGGAAAATGTCCTGCTTGTAAAATTGTAGAAAAACCTAAATCAAAACCACCAACTTGTTATTGTGTGGAAACTAAAATAGACTGCGAAGAATGCAAACACCTAAATTAATATACCTTATTCCATTTCTTTTTTTGATTGGATGCAATTTCCCAAAAAAGATACAAACCATTAGAACTTTTGATTTAACTCAAATCGGCGGAATATACTACCAAGCATACGATTATAAGTGGAGAACTGATCCAAGTATTAATCCTGCGTTTGATACTAAAGAAGAAGCATACGAATATGCAAATACCTACAACGAAGGAAATTCACATATGTACGTCGTTAGAATGATCAATTATCGTTACGAAATTCGTATTGCAAATCCTAATCAAAATGAAATGATGTACACCACAAACGACTTTAATGATGCAGTAGACTTTGTTGATGAATACAAATCAGCACATAGTGATTTGGTGCTTTACGACTTAAAGACCGGTAAGCAATATGAGTGAAAAAAATTGTAAAAAATCTGCATTGAAAGTACGATTTTTCTTGACTCAAAGTGTGTCGTATGGTAAGATGGAATCTTAATTAACGAGGGATATTAACAATCAAATTAGAAAAAAATATGAGTGAAAAACAATTGAGATACAATTTTAAAATTGCTTATGCCGGACCTGCATGGGATCAAGCAAGAATTGAAGAAAAGTGGTTCTATTTCCAAACCGATGAATTTTTGGCTGAATATCGTGCCGGAAAAGTTAATTTGAATAATTTTGATAATGTGGAATTTGCAATTTTAATTGCATCAACAATGAGCAAAGGAATTCACCTACCAATGAAGGGTGGCTCTTGGTTTATACGTTACTCTATTCAGAAGTTGATGTTTAGTGATGATTCAGAATCAATGAGACTTGCACTCGCAGATCCACATTTCAGTACTAGTCGCTATGTTTCTGGTGGAGCAAGAGCAAATCGCACTATTAGAGAAGATGAAAAAACATCGGTAGATAATAAAATTGTAGGAAACACCGAAGCACTTACTTTAACTGGTGCAATCGTTAATTTATCTTGTTTAGGTCATGTATATGAACCACGTGTTAATCCCTACTATTCATGCTTAGAAAATTCAAAAAATAGGAAGGATTGGTTTTTTGCTCCTTGGTTAGAGAAATCAAATGCAAATAATAGGAGTGTTGCGATTGTAGATTTTTATTTTAATGATGGCGCACTTCGTTTTTTCCAAAATAAAGAAATACCATATAAAAACAATTCAATTACAAATAACTTTGGTAGTGCAAGATCAAAAAAAGAGAAAGGTGAAAATGTTACAGATATTGAAAAGGCATGGGAGACCTTGAAAGAAATCCACTTTAGCTCTGAAAATAAAAAGTTGCTGAGAAATCAAGGAAAAGACGCTCCCGGTGATTACATTACAAAAAATGAACTCCAAAATTATGCAAAACAAAACCCTCCCCCTAAAATCATTCCAGAGGAGTTTGTTAATTTTAAAGATTTTGTAAAACGACTGACTAATATTGACAACATAGAAGTTGAACTATGTTCATACAAGAAAAATGGCCAACATCCATTTGAGGAAGCACTTGATATTCATAGTGATAATACCAACGCAAAGTATGAATCTACTTCTATTTCCAAGCAAAAAGAATATGGCACAAAATTTTCAACATGGGTAGAAGAAACAGAAGATAGAAATCTCTTTAATTCAAAAAGAAAAGAATTACAGAGCATGGGACCCTCGTATAAGCAGTTTTTTAATGAAAAAGACTTCGTTGGTGATAAGTACAAAGAATTGCATATTGGATTTAGACACTCAGCATTTTTAAATGCGGCTAGAAAAAAATTTGGAATAGAAAAAAAATACGATGATGGTTTTATTGGTTTACAAAATAAAGCTAATGTCGCTAGTCTTCCAAGAATGACTGATAATCTTTTTAATCAAAAAGGAATATTTAGAAATGTAGAGGGTGAAGATTTTGCTGAATGGATCATGCGTATGAAACCATACTACAATGGTATGATAAGTGATCTACCCTTTATTGGTGATATGTTATATAGATTGCAAAATGATTTACAAACTCAAATAACTCCATTGATTTGTCCAAGTAAAGATAAAGAGGGTAATGAAATTGCTCCCGAATATACCTTTGCAAATAGGAATGATTTATGTTTATTTTATTCATGGATATCATCAGAAAATGTAGGATTTAATTTCATTTTCGCAAAAATTTTACAATTTCTTGATGAATCAAATACGCCAATTAATTCTAGTGAAATATCTGAAGCAATTAATGAGTATGTCACAAATTTCACAGAAGTAATAAGAAATACTCTTGTTCCACTCATACGTGGGATAGAATCCGAAAATGATGATCAGTTTAATATGAAAAGAAGTCATATTTGCAAACAAATCAAAAAAGTTTTGCCACCTAAATTTAAATTAAACCTTGAAAAAAGAAATTCAATCGCAGAGTGTGTGTGTTACTTTGGAATTCAGAAGGACAATAGAGGATGTGACTTTAACTTAACTGGTTTATTAAAAATGTTGAATGAATTTTTTGATATATTTGGTGACGAAAGAGTAAAAACTGTAAACAAAAGAAATGCAAAGTCTAGGCAAGATTTTGAGGAAGGAATTAATAATAATGATTTTGAATGTACTTCTGACAATATGTATCCATTTAGTGCCGTGGACATTGGTGATACCACCACTACGATTAAATACGATGCAGATAAAAAGAAATGGTTTTATTCTAATGGTACACCTGCCTCGGTTAACGAAGCACACACCTATGCTGATCTTGTAGAAAATCCGAGTCTTGATTCTAAGTCGAATCCAATCTGTCGTGAGTTGCGTTCAACAAATCAAGACCCACTTCGCAAGCAATATACTCGTAATTTTGTAAAGTTGTTTAAAATCAAACATAAAGATAATTTAGATAAGTTAAAAAAATTGCAAAAACAGTTGGTACAAAATGCAGGTTCAATGTCATTGGTTGATGAAATGAGTAATATTAACATTGAAATGCGTAATAACAAAACCTACGCCGAGAAGTATGTGTTTAAAAATTTCACAGACTTTGATTATGAAAAACTAGAAAAAAGTGAACTTACAGATCATCAATGGATTTTAGAGGAAGATGTTGATGATAAAGAAAATTTTGTCAAAAACATAATCAAGGATGTTAATGAAAAAACAATAATCTAAAATATATTAAAGGAGTTAATATGGGACTGGATCAATACGCATACGCACGTGACCCTCGCATAGAACGAGACGAAGAAGACGAAGATGATTGGGGTGGAGATGTTCACATCATGGATTGGAGAAAGCACAATCGTCTACAAGGATATATGGAGCAGATATGGTTGGAACAAGGTGGTGAATACGGAGAATCTTGGGGTGACGGATTCAATGGCAAAGAAGTCAAATTAGGCAAAGAAGAAATTGATGCTCTTGAAGAAGTTATTGAAAATCGTGATCTTCCTGAAACAAGTGGATTTTTCTTCGGAAATGATTCATACGAAGATTATGAAAATAAAGAATGGGGATATCTAAAATCTGATATAGAATTTATTGCAGAAGCACGAAAACTTTTAGCAGAAGGATTTGAAGTTTACTACAATTCAAGTTGGTAAGCAAATACTTATGTAATATATGAATTTCCATGTCATTACTCGTTGCACCCGATTGTCAAATTTATACAATATTAAAGAATCTATTTATCAAGATGGAGTAAATGTAAATTGGCACATCATATTTGACACATCAGTTTTGACAAATATAGATTTTGAGCTTTTAAATTTTCTTTCAAAATGCGACTATTGTTTTTTGCATTACATAAAAGGTCAAAGTGGAGATTACTTATATCCACAATCAATGGAGATTGTGAAAGAAATCAAAAATGGGTATATTATTTATGTTGATGATGATACTATTGTCCACTCGGATTATTACAAAGAACTCTCTTCTTCTATAAAAGAAAACGAAGACAAAAAAGTATTTGTGGTAGATCAATTTGTTGACAAAAAAGATTTTACAAATTTAGAATACAGGATTGCATCACCTGAACACACCAAATATCAGCACATTGATTTGGCACAAATCACATTTCATCATTCTGTTTTTGATGAATACGAGTTTATTGGAAATTATAGTGCAGATGGTTTACTGGTGGAAAAAATTCACAAGGATCATCCAAATTGGTTTGTTTATATCAATAAAACACTTTCATACTACAATTATCTTACCAAGAATTCACAAGCACGACTACCAAAAATCTTATTTATAGGTGAAAGAGAACCAGTGCTTAAAACATCGCATTCACAAGAATTTGAGACTGACGAACTAATAACAAAATATGTGACATCAGACAAAAACATACAGAATGTGATTCACGAATATAAACCAGATTGTATACTAACGATTTCAAATGACGATGTTTCTGATTTTCCCAATTTGTGCTCACTTTCGTCTGAATTTAGAAAAAAATGGTATAACATAGAAAATCAATGCGAAAACATTGGAGATATTGCATACAATGTTGCTATGGAAAATATACTCAACTATGACAACACAGATTTAATTTCATGGGTTACCTCCATGTACAATACAGGAGAAATGTTATATAGAACTTATGACTCATTGAAAAATCAAACAAATATAAATTGGGAGTGGGTATTAGCAAATGACTCCTCTGACCAACAAACTATAAGAATAGCAAATGAGATAGCATCAAAAGATTCAAGAGTGCGTGTATACGATTTTTCACCGAAAAGTGGAGGAATCATAGGAGAAGCAAAATATAGAGCAATGGCAATGGCACGTGGATTCATTCTTGCAGAGTTTGATCACGATGATTATTTAACACCAAATGCTACTCAAATGCTATATGATGCAAGTAAGGCATATCCTGATGCAGGATTTTATTATACAGATTCCTGTGAAGTAGACTCAAATTGGAATTCTTTGAAATATGATCTTCCATTTGCTTTTGGTTATGGTAAATACTATAAAGAAATTGTAATTGGAAAAGAATTTGATGTAGCAGATTCACCAAACATTAACCCAAAAACGATTCGTCATATAGTCGGTGTTCCTAATCATGTACGTGCATGGAGAAGAAATATCTATTTTGAAATAGGATGCCAAAATCGTGGTTTATCAATCGCAGATGATTACGAATTAGTAGTTCGCACTTTCCTTAAAACAAAGATGTGTGGAATAAAAAAATTGGGTTATATTCAGTTTATGCACGATGGAACTTCGGCAACTAACACACAAGATATTTCTAGGGGTGATATTCAACGAAGGGTAAAAACAATAATGTATAATTACAACGAAAAAATTCAAGAGAGATTTAAGGAGTTGGGAGTAGATGATTGGGCATATAATGAGAATCCAGATGATCCTCTTTCCGTTGAATCAAGATATGGTGAGAGTGAGGGATATGTAAATTATACATTTACGTAAAAATTAAAACTTAAAACTCAAAATCGAAGAATTCAATTTCATCCCTATAAAATTCTTGTACTAAACCTTGTAGATTTGCGTCATAGTAATCTCTATAATCAGTCGTATTTCTTCGTTTATTTTTTATTTTATTATGATTTTCAAGATTAAGTTTTTCACAAAGTATTTCTAGGTCTTCCGAATAAGTTTCATTCCTACCAATAAAATCTATTTTTAGTTGACCATTCTTATCAAGTAATCTTTTATGTATAGGATGTCTTATTTCTAGGTTATGGTCATCATTATTTAAATCTGTTCTGCATACATAATCTTTAATAAAATCTGCAAAAGATATTTTTTGAAATCTTTTATTACTTGGAATTCTATATTGTCTTGTAACTTTTAGTTGATTAGATAAATGAGAATAACTCGTTTCCGGCCATTCAGGTGCACCGGGTCCTTGGAAAAAATAGTGGGAAACTAATCGGCTCCAAGGATTTCTTACAAAAGTAAACTTGAAGTTATTATCAAGAACATTATTTGAAAAGTCTGAAACCTTTAAATGGAATTTAAATTCCACGGGAAGAAGACTATTAGATAACATTAAATCTATTATTGTCATCCCACCACATTTTGGAATATGAAAAAAAATTGTATTTATTTGTGGAAAGTGCATAAAGATAAATAGATTTCATTAAATTAAAAGATATTTAGTTACATGGCAGAATATAAAGTAACTCTTAAAACTCCTTATGACGGAGACCATGAATTTCAATGCGATGAAGATTTATCAATCGTTGATGCGGCTGAAGACAACGCACTAGATATACCTTATTCTTGCAGAAACGGAAGTTGTTCGGTATGTGCCGGGAAACTAGTTGAAGGTTCAGTTGATCAAGAAGACCAAATGTTTCTTGATGCAGAGCAACTTGATGAAGGTTATGTTCTTACTTGTGTTGCCAAACCAACAAGTGATTGTGTTATAGAAACTGATAAAGAGTCAGAACTATAAAATCATATACTGAACAAATTCTTGGTTAGGATAATTTTCCAACTTGATGTATTTCATAGTCTGAGGTTCTAATATTAACCAACCTTGAGTCGTAAAAACCAAGTTGACCATGTGCAAACCACCGGTTCCTGGTATTCCACCAAATTCATTTACTTGCTGAACAACCACAACTGCGACACCCATTTCGTATTTGTCACCACTTTTATATGCGGAAACACCCATCGTTGATTTATATAGCATTGCAAAGTTGTCACAATCTAATGCAGGATGCTTGCTTTCTTGACCACTTTGAATTCCTGCTTCAAACAAAAGTTTTTCAAACCAATTGTTGAATTTACGAAAATGGTAATAATCAACAACACGATAACGAGCATCAAATGTTACCACACCAAAATCAGTTGGAACTTTAGTATCAACCCAGTTCATTGATTTTTGCTGAGAAAAGTGACGTCCAATGTCAAAACGATCAAGGTAATTCTTTGGATTGGTTTTATGTTCAATTTTTTCACCATCCATTGTGGGTATATCAACCAACTCACGCATATCAGTTTTTGTTTTGCAAGAAGAACCTGCCATTAATACAATAGCAATACCTGCACTTACAAACACCAAACAACTCCAACATATATTTTTAAATCTACTTTTACTCATAATCAACTCCTTTAGTTATTATAATAAATATTAGTTTTTATAATATTTATTGTCTTGCAAAAAATATCGTAAGATATTAGACTAAAGGGATGTTTGAAGATATTGTAATATGTGAAATGTATCATTCTGATCCGTTGGGTAACGAGTATTGCAATCCTGAACAAATATCAATTGGTTCAACAAACGACAATGCAATAATGGTGACCTTGATATTTGGAGATCATGGTCTTAGAAAAGTTGCAAATGCTAATCATGATTTACCTCTTGAAATTTCTGTGGAAAATCTTGATAATACCAAAATTGAAATCAAAGATAAATACGATGTACAAGAAGCAGTTAAAGTATCAATCACCGATACAATAGAAATATATGATATGCTTATTGGATCAAACGGATTAAACTTTCCTCATTTTACTAACATACCAGCAATCAATAATACAACCGATTTCGGAAATGCAATATTTTTAAATTTTCCTCACGCAGTAGAAGGATTTACATATAAAGGCCAACAAAAGATATTTAATTAAAATGAATCAACTTCCTAAATACTCACTTATTGCAGCGATGGACTATAATAAAATCATCGGCAATCAAAATAAAATTCCTTGGAAAGCAAAAGGAGAACAAGCATTATTCAAACGCATAACGTTAAACTCGGTAGTGATAATGGGACGAAATACTTACGAGTCATTACCAAACGGAGCATTAAAAGAAAGATACAATGTAGTTCTTAGTACAAATCCTCACTTTGAAGCAATTGGTTGTTTTACTTTTCCAAGTTTTGAAAAAGCATTAATAAGTATGTCCGAAGAATTTCCTGAAACACAAATCTTTGTAATAGGTGGTGCATCATTATATGAACAAACCATAGAAAATGCGGAAGAACTTCATATTACACGAATTGAAAGAAGTTATGAA
>MDTG01025047.1_pt1 | contig 11220 bp, 11 predicted proteins | sample 811421 | NCBI WGS metagenome assembly MDTG01 (sample SAMN05326645, study PRJNA326480) | marine metagenome | isolation source: seawater | place: Pacific Ocean: South East | collected 2011
CAGCACCTTTTTCTAAAAGAATTCCAACTACCTTATCGACGTCTTTTTCACACGCAATATGTAGAGGTGTATATCCACTATTATTCTTTGCTTCCATATCAGCACCGTTCTCTAAAAGAACTTTAACAATATCGTGGTAGCGATTTATACACGCAACATGTAATGGAGTGTCGTTATTTTCATTTTTTGATTCTAACAACATTTCTATTTTTTGGGGATTTTTTTCGAACATTTTTTTGATTTTTTGGAGACTATCGCCATTTTCACACGCATAGAATAGGTTTTTTTTCAGTTCTTTATCATTTCCGCCTTTCCATAATTTTCTTCTAAATTTCTTGGATTTATTCTTGTGTTTTTTGATGAGTTTCTTTGATTTACGTTTTCCACCAAATGTTAAACCAGCTGATTCAACCTGTTTGTATTCATCATTGGCTTCTGGTTCAGATACTGGATACATTGGTTCTTTTGGAAGTTCTATCTTTTTAGGTAATTTTTTTTTATTTCTTTCTTCTATGGATTTTAAATCTTCATTTCTTTTATCTTGTCTTGATTTTCTTTCTTCTTCACTAAATTGTTCTTCGTCTGTTGGGTTTAAATAATAATACGAACCGTGTGGTGGAGGTGTTGGTGAAGAGCCTCGTTCCATATTATGTAAATGATATTCGTGATTTTGTTCCGGAAACTCTCCGCGTTCCGCCCAATTTAATTCATTATCATGATTAGACATATATATAATAAGAACAAAAAGTTAATAAGGATATTTAGGAAGGTTCTCGAATGGTTCTCAAACACGTCGAAATATTTTGTGTATAAGAATTCACAGAATATTTTCATTAAGATTTTTATTGTATTTTTTTACACAAATTATTTTTAGGGATTTGAGAACCTGTTGAGAACCTCGTTGAATCTATTTTATCACTATTTTATATATGTCTGAAAAGTTTGATGTTAATAAATTTATTGAAGACGAAAATAGAAAAATTATAGATAATGTAGAAGGAAGAATCGAAAAAATTATAAGACGGTATCAGAATTGTGAAAAGGAAAAACGTCCACAAGATATCGAGAACTTCGAAAAGACATATGGAAAGTTTTGTTTAAAAGACGGTATTAGTGATGAAAAATTAAAAAGTTATTTGAATTTAACGGATAAAACGAAAGAGCAATTACTTCAAGAAATGGCCGAAAAAATAAACACATTATTAAAAGAAGAGAATCGTATACCTACAAAATCCAAAAAAGGAGGTAGAACAAGAAAAAGACCATCGAAAAAAGGGAAATCGAGGAGAAATACTAGAAAGAAGAGAACTAATCAAAAAGGTGGAGCTAGACTAGGGAGAGAATTAGAAATTCTACTTTTTAAACTAGCAAAAAATATGGACCATAACGGACACCAGATATATGAAGAAGGATTACAAACATCAATGGCTTTATCCATATTGGAGAAAGATGTTAATATAAATGCACAACACAATGAAGATGAAATGTATGATATAATGGATGAAAAAAACATCACGACTTGTGAGGAGGAGGAATGGATTAAACCAAATTTTACAGCTCTACATTATGCCTGTTACTATGATGAAATTAATATGGTCGATCTTCTAATAGGTGAGGGTGCTAATATTCATATTATGGATAAATATGGAAAAACACCATTGCATATAGCTTGTCAACAAGGTAATATAAATATAATCAAAAGATTATTAGAATATGGTGCGAATATAAATTTTGGTACTGATCTATCTGAGACTCCTCTACATTCAGCTATCTTATCTGATGATAACATTGATAAAAAAATGGAAGTAGTTACAACTCTTCTGGATAGTGGTGCTGATATTAATGCGTTAGACTCTAAAGGTCAGACTCCTTTAAATATAGCAGTTATAAATCAATATGATGAAGAATTAAAATCAGAAATTTTATATTTAATTGAGAAAGGTGCTGATGTAAACATTGGGGATAAAAAAGGTAACACACCTTTACATTATGCGATAAATTTTATGAATAATTATTTAGCCATAGCATTAATAGATAATGGTGCTGATTATGATGCTAAAAATAATAAAGGAAAAACAGCTATACAAGGAGATGACCATGAAGATGATGATAATGATAGGGTAGAATTCTTAGAATGGAGACAAGGAATTATAAATCATATTCGTAATCTTCCAAAGTCACAGGAACGACGTACTATGCTTAGTTTGGGAAACAGAGACCCTAAATCGCCTCTGTCAAGACTGGGTAAGGACAATATCACTGAAATAAATAAACTTGTAATAGGTGGTAAATTAAAAAATAAAAAAACACGTAAGAAACGCAATAAGAAATAATTTCAAGTTCTCAAACACGTCAAAATATTTTGTGTATAAGAATCCACAAAATATTTTCATTAAGATTTTTTATTGTATTTTTTCATACAAATTATTTTTAGGGATTTGAGAACCTGTTGAGAACCTACTCCCTAATCATTTAGGATTAATGATATTTCCCATATTAATTTGTCCAGATAGAATCATTTTTTGATATTGTTCCATCAATTGTTTCTTGTCAATATCCAACATTAAATGGTCATATTTCGTTGTTCGGTTCTCGACATCACTGTAACTTTCTAATTGTGTAACAGTGGCGGGAATAATCATAAAGAAATAACAATCTTGTTGTAGGTGTTTCCAGAACATATCAATCGCGTATTGTTTCTTGTTCTCAGGTTCTCGAACTAAATTGGTTAATCCTGTTTTAAAATTATGAAGCAATTTTTCAAAAAACTTGTTGTGAACAATATATCCTGTTGTAGATTGAACATTTCTACAACGGATACAAAAGTCAGAAATTTCCAAATATGGTGGACAATTATTACCGGAAACAATGATTACATCCCACGGTATTTTTGTTTGATAAAACTTCTCTAAATTATCCAAAAATATTTTGGGTTTCGTAAAAGTAATATCGTCTTCGCAAATGAACACATACTCATATTTGCGTTCTATTGCCATTTCAATACATCTTATATGACTCATAGTGCAACCTACACAACCTGCTTTGGCTTTTATAGCTGGAAACCGTTGACCATTTATGTTCATCATCTTTAATTGGCTTTCAACGTGTGTTCTACGGTCTTCACGGTGATCTAAATTGATATAAAATGTATTTTTCAACAATTCCATAATATTTATACTTTGAATTATTCTTTATTCTCTTTCTCCACAGTTTCATTTATTTCATTTGATTCATTTTCATTTGATGTGATTGTGACATTTCGAGAACCATCCAACAATAATTCTTCGATTTTAGCCATTTTTTCATTAAGTGTTTCAATATTTTGATTCATCTTAAAAATTAAGTTCTCCAAATTTTCGATGGAAAATGATTTTTTTTGGTCAATGAAAGAAACTTTAGGAGTTTGAATGGTAGATTCGAGAACAATGGGTTGTATGATATTTTCCGATATATCTGATAGGTCTTCTTGAATATTTAGTGAAAGTGATTTTGGTGTTTGAGGAGGAGGAGCATATGAAACTACTTCTTGTTCCCGTTCTCGTTTTGCCCGTTCGATCAATTCATTCATATTTGTAATAGCTTCGTCGTCGTGTTTTTCACTAAAATCGATTTCTTTAGGAACCGGTCTTTCAAACAAACTATTATATTCTCTTTGACGGTTCTCGAATTCGCTATTATAGCTATCTTGTTTAGGGACATTCCGAGAATAGGTGGATTCTAAATTCATAGTATTCATATATGTATTATTTCGTGTTGTCTTTTCTGTGTTCATAGTTTGTAATTCGCTCCACATTTGCGATAGAGTGTTTTTATTAATGGACGATAAATCTTCTCTAGATAAACTTTTGGTGCGAATCGTATCGTATTGTTTAGAAATATTTTGTTTGAACCATTCTTGTTTATTTTGCTCATTATCAAACACATTATTGATTTGTTGGTTTTTGTGTATCATTTCCCATAATAGTGTTTGATTGTTTCTGTCTATAAATAATGCCATTGTTTGATAATATAAAAAGTATAATTCTATATGGTTTATACTTTTCATAGTTTTTAGGAAGGATTATTCATTTAGATTAGTTAATTTTGTGGCTTGAACAAATTCTTCTTCTTCTTCTTCTTCCTTTTTCTGTTTTGCGGTCTCTTCTTCTTCCTTTTTCTGTTTTGCGACCTCTTCTTGTTGTTTTTTCTGTTTTGCTAATTCTTCTTCTGATGGTTTTTCATCAGCGGGTTTTTCTTGAGAAACAGGTTCATTTACTTGTTCGTTGTTAAATCCAGATTGTTCATCATCATCATCTTCATCATTTTCTTCGTCGGATTCGGATTCAGATTCGGATTCAGAGTCATAGTCATTGTGGTCAACTTTTACGTCGCTTTTCTTGTTTTTCTTATCAAAAGTGATTTCTATAGTTTCTATTGAAGCGGGATTGCGTTTTACGTTTTCAGAATCCATTAAGATTCCCATAAAGTCCTCAACGCCTCCAAACCAATCATTAAACATATTAATCATACTAGGGTATTTGATGCCGTCAACGGTGATATATGGGTCTTGTTCTTTAGACAAGGCAACATTTACAATAATTTTGTTGTCTTTCCCTCCCCGGGTTTTTCTTCGTTGATTTTTCATTGTTTTATTTTTTCGTTTCTTTGTTTTGTTGTTCTTTCTTCTGGACTTTAATTTTTTATTGTGTTTGAGAACTTGTTCAATAAATCCTGCTACTTTTTTATTAAATGTTTTCTTTGGTTTAATATTGATGGTATGTTTCATAAATATTATCCGTTTATATATTTAGACAATATATTTCTGGTTAGTCTTTTTCATTAAAATAGAGTTCTCTATAATCAAATACGATTTCATCGGGGATTTTCAATTTTAGGAAAAGTTTGATGCGTTTTTTGATTGGTAGTTTCTTTTTCAACATTGGCACTTTTCCTGTTAACATTGTAATAATGAAAAACAGGGAATACATTCCACATTCAGTATTTCCTTTTTGATGTTGGATACTTTTGTTGTCGAAGTATTTGAATTTGATTTTGTTCTCCTTTCCTTGTTCAATGACTTTTTTAGCGAAGGCGTCTATTTCGGGAGGAACGGAAGATGCTCCGGCACTGTCGAAATAAAATACAAATTTATTTACTGTATCGATGAACATAGAGACCCAATGAGAGCCGGGCTCATCGTGTTTATCTAAATTAAATACAATTCCGAATTTGGTTTTTCCCTTTCCCATCCAATATTTCAAAGAAAAATGACAAAGCTCATCTTCGACACATTTACCGCCTTTTTGAGGTAGTTTTGTATCGAAATCAATGGAAGTAGGTCCGAAAAATTTGAATTCGTCGTGCTTCTGTTCATATTGGTGTATGACATTGAAAATATCGAAATTGGACAACCATTCATCAGGATTTGATTTCCATTCTTCTGGTTGATCCGGAGCGAAACTGAGATTGTCGATTGTATCCCTCAATTGTTTGTCTTGGATTTGTTCTAACCAACAATCTTCTTTATCACAATGGGCTAATCGTTCTTTTAGGTCCGAATATAATTTCCGCGGATCTTTTGATTCGATGGTGTTATTGGGATGTGTTCTGTTATATTCATATTTGATTTTCAGTAAAGAGTCCGGAGTCAAACAGCTGGAAGAAACGGCGGTTTTACCGTCGACTAAAGGATTACAATTCATTTGTTTGAATGACTTTTTCGTGGTTCTTTTGTTAGATCTTTTTCTTATGGTTTTTCTAGGCATCTTACAATAAAATGATATTTTTTCTTACATATAAAAATATCATTTGTCTCCCTTTGAAATGGAGTTACCCCAAAAGGAGTCAATGCTTCTGTTTGGGACGTATGTTTCGGTAGGGGCTTCAAACAAAGTATCATCTGGGTCGGATTCTATGTCCGAGTCATAACAACCCCCATTGGTTTTTTCATCGAGTTGTTTCATTTCAATATATTGTATGAGTGATTTAGCATAATTTGAGAACATATCATTGATGGATAGATTGAAGTCGGTATCTGGGTCGTCCAAGAACTGATTAGTTAGTTTCAATATTTCGCGTTTGTGTTTTTTGATGGATTTTAAGAATCGTTGATGTTCCTCATGTTTGGTAGGGTCTGTTTGAGATAAATATTTTTGATATTGTGATTTATTCATCAAGAGTTCCATCGAAAGCTTATCGAAATCAGACATTTATCATATCCGCAGAAATTTTTACGATGTTCTCAAACACAATATCAAAATGGTCATTTGTCGAATTACTTCTTTTGTTCGTCTTTCAATTGTTGGTCAATAATCTTGTTGTATTTTTTCACTAAATTAGTGACATTATTTTCATTGTATGACTTGACCAATGATTCTTGTTTTTTCTTTGTCTTTTGTAAATCTTTTAGAACCCCTTGGTCCTTTTTCAGTTGTTTTTCCTGTTTCTTCAATGTTTTCAAAATGGTTTTGTATTTAGCCTTTCTTGCGGTTTCAATCTTTTTGATATCTTTGTCAACCACAAGTATTTTCGACTTCACTTCATTTTCTAAATCCTTTTTCACGTGTTTGAAGTTTTTCTTGTAATCTTGGTAAGATTGTCTCAGAGATGCCTTTTCAATGTCTGATAAGTTTCGTTTCATTGATTGGTGTTTGAGCTCGGCAACAAGTTCGCGTTGTGCTTCAATATCAATGGCCAATCCTTCTTTGTATCTTTCAATATTCTCTTTATTTTGTTTGATTTGATCGTTGAATTCGGATAATTCTGGATGGTCTAACAAAGCAGGGTCGGTAGATTTCACTCGTTTGGCACAGTCATTTTTGAGAACCATATATGGTGATTTTTCGAATCTTTCGAGTTCTTTAGGATGGTCTTTCATTGTTTTTCTCAGTTTGGACAAACTAGTTCGCTTGTATGTTTTCGTGTGTTTGATTTCATCGCGAATATCTGCGATTTTCTTCTTGAGGGGTTTTATATAGGTTTGCATTTCTTGTTTGAGGTCCTTGATATTTTTGTTAATAATCGCATTACATTTTTTAGAAGGAATATCATAATCCTTACAGTTACGTTTCAACTCATTGATGGGTTTCTGGTCTTTGAAATTGGCTTCAAATTCATCCAATGATTCTTGTAAGTCGGATTCTAGTTTTTGAATAGGTATATCTAATTCACTTGTAAGCGATTTCTTGATTTTAGTAATATCGAATTTATCAATGTCAGACAAATCCTTGATTAAAGGAACGCGAATTTGTTCTACACGTGGCTGAGAAAATTGTCTGGCGTCCTTTTCTCTGTTCAAGTAACTAATATGACCGGCAATATCATCTAAATATTTGGCACGGCCCTTTTTGGTGAATTCAGTGCCTTCTTCATTCAAATATTCTTTAGTGAAATCATCATATTCAAATGGCATTTGTTGGTCTTTCATCTTACACAAATTGACTAATTGTATGAGTTCCATAGGAGATTCAGTAATGGGTGTAGCAGTCATCAATAAAAGTCTTACAGAATCCATGCCAGAGATTTCGTATGAAGCCATCAAAGACCTATGTAGAGCTTTCATATCTGGTCGTTCGATACTGGACAAATCTCCACCACCATACAATTTGTGTGCTTCATCAATGATAATCAATGTTTTACGTAATGGGTCAGTGGCACCATTTTCGCGGACGAGTCTTTTGTAATACTCGTTTTTCTTGGACACTAAATTTGAGAACTGTTTGTAAGAAATAGGTCGAATACGCCAAGCGGGGCTTAATAATCGCATTTGGCTTTCAATATCGGTAGGGATTTCTTCACCGGCCAATATTTTGTTACGGATATCTTCATTACAGACTTGCCCGAACATATTTTTCCAAATGTCGTTTTTCAAAGTGGTTCTGGTGACCCACAATATAGTATATCCTGTAGGAGCGAAGTTGGCCGATGCTGCGGCAATGGCACTACATGTTTTACCAGTTCCAACACTATGCCATAATAGCATACCTTTTACTGGGCATTTGGGTGCGAAATAATGGCGAATGAAGTCTTGTGTAGGAGTATAATTGAGGATAGATGAGTTGTTGGATTTGACAATTTCAGCTTCTTTAGGTTGAGGGCAATTTTCGGGTATGTCTTTAGGGACACACATATTTTCCATTTTGACTTCGTCCCATTTATAGTCGCTGTAGTTTTCTTGGATATAGGTTCTCATATTTTCGAAGTTGAGTGGTTTGGTGAATGGTGCATAAGGAAGAGCGATACCGGTTTCTCCAGATTCACTATCGACGGGTATCATATAGGGTATTTTGTATTTCTTACCGTCCATAAATACATATTGAGTTTCTGTAGGAAATACGGGTTCTTTTACGTCACCGCCTTTTTTCTTTTTAGGTGTTTCGATTTCATCGTCGCTATCATCATCGCCGGAAATAGAGAAGCTATGGATGTTTTCGTTGAGTTCATAATCGACGGAACCAATCATAGAAACTTTTTCTACTTCTGCTGCTAAATTCAAAAGATTAATGTTAAAGTTCATAGCTTTTAAATAAAGTTCAAATGCGGTGTTGGTGTCTTTGAAAGTGCTGGTAAGACTTTCTGGAATAGTAAGGTCATATACAAATACGTGAAGAGGCCAACCTTTTGTGGGGTGGAAGTCTAGACCTTTTTGGCCACAAGTTCTAGTGCCTCTTCCAATGACTTGTTTTTGGTCGGCAGTGTTAACCGATGGTTCAAAGATGTGGACATACTTGATATCAAACAAGTCGATACCTTCTTTGAATCCACTGTCCATGACAATGATTCTTGCTAAATCGCCATAGACATTATCAGGTCTATCATTGAATTTGGCTAAAATGGCTTTCTTGGTTTTCACGGAAATGGGTTTGTCATAAACACTTACGGAAGATAGTAAGAAAAAGTTGTGTCCCTTGGATTTGAGTAATTCTTCATTGGACAAGAGTTCCATAGGTCCATATGAACTATTCTTTTTGAGTTCGGCGTCATAAGCTAAAGTCCAGCCTTTTGAAATGAGTGCGGAGCTGATCATTTTAGGTCCATACGCGGCAGTTTTGATATCGGAAAATATGAAGTGTTTGAATTTCTTGCCGTATTTTGCTTTGTCTTTTTTGTCTAATTGTTGTATTTTATCCAACAAAACTTTTAATTTAGGTGAATAGTAGTCGATATCTTTTTCGAGCATTTCCGGATCGAAGTGTTTATTGTCGAACTTGTATCTTTTGTCTAACCTGCTCCAATTACTTTTTTGTCTTACACATAATGGATTATATTTAATTTCTGTTTTATTAAGAGACATAATAATATATATACTACAAATAAAATATCCTTCGTTTATATATACATAAAATGTCGAGAGTATGGAATGTAAATTTTTTGACTACACCTAAACTAGATGGAACACATTTAGGAGGAGGAATCCAAGGTGTATCTCCAGTCCAATCGGTATTAAACTACAAGGACGGTGAAAACACACTACAAAGAAAGGTTTTAGTAAAATCTTGGAATACGGCATACGCAACAGGAACTGTTAATGGATATCAGCGTGTAACAACTCCATTCCGAGCCGTAAATAATTCTGGTGATTTCTTGGCCCGTCAAAATTACAATTGTGGAGGTGCCAACCAAGTTAACGCAAGCCGACCCGGATACGGCCGCAACATCAGACACGCCAATTCTATTTGTGATCTTACAGGTGTCCCAGCTTCGAACTGTAATGTTCGCTGGGTGGCCGATTCATCTGATTATGTAAGATTTAGAAAACAACAAGCTTCAAACCGTAATTATAACGATAGAACTTTTGGAGGCGACGGTCACACTAATATGGTTGGTAATTATTTTAATAATGTTCGTTCTATGACTGTATTGCCAGCATAATATGTTTGATTAAAGGGCGTGAAAATATTTAGAAAACATCCAATACATAAGCAAATAATTAATATGTTTGATATAAAATGTTAGCATATCTTATATCATAACAATGGCAGGAGTTTATAAGTTTTTATCGATTCATTCATTGAATAATAGTATATTATCTAGTGTAAAAGCTATGCCTTTGAAAGACAGCACGAGTGATAACACAAGCACATTTTCACAGAATCGTAGTCGTTATATGTCGGGGTATTTCCCACAAACGACTAGTCAAATCCAGCAAAAAAAATGGATGAATACAAACCGTGATGCTTCATCCGTAGCACACCGAAGAAGAGTAAACACAATTGGAAATGGCACACTTAATGCGAGTGAAGAACCAATGTCATTTACATCATCCAATGAGACGAATAGTGCTCGAATGGCTTTGAACAAGGTGCGTGCTGGTGGTGCCGTGGTTCCGCCCAAGAGGACACACAGAATGGCTCATCTTTAAAACATTGGCATATGACCGAGTGCGTGGTCACCGAAGTATATCATATTATTGTATTTTGCTATATTTTGAAATTGTGTGAATTCTTTTGTATTATTTTTGCGATGTTTAATTTCATTTAGTTTAATTTCATTTATTTTATTGATGGTTGCTTTCATGCGGATGGTGAAATAGACAAGAATTGCTAAGAATAGAAGGAAAGTCATGATGTTTGAACCAATAGATTGTATAATTTGTGAATAACTTAGATTTTAGAATCAATTTTTTTATAAATTTATATTATATTCGATGTACAAATATTTAGCAGAATTTACTGGTTCTCTATTCTTCATCTATGTGATTATTGCTACAGGAAATCCATTAGCAATGGGTGCTGCCTTGGCTTTGGTTGTATTATTGACTGCTAAATTATCTGGTGGTCACGTAAACCCAGCAGTGACTCTTGCTATGGCATCTTTAGGAAAGATGGATACTGCTGAAGTGGTTCCATACATTTTGTCGCAAGTGTTTGGTGGATTTGTTGCGGTGGAATTATTTAGAAGATACAAGCTATAAATTCAAACATATAAAAATATAATTTATTATTGATAACTTATATTTATAGATACAATGTGCGTAAGAAATATTTACTTTGATTTTTGAAGCATGCGAAACAAGATGTAGAGAGTAATGGCGGAAACGGAGCCAAAGAAGAATCCTTTGATATGGTCGCCATTATAAAATCCAGATGGTTTCAACCTCTTATTTTTTTGTTTGTTTAGTTCGATAGCCGTAGTTCCATCTTGTTCTTTATCCGCAACAGTAGCTATATAATGTGTTCCGCGTGGTCCTTCTTGTGGGGAAAACGATACTTCCATTGGCGAAGAATTTCCTAAACCACCAAA
>MDTG01092831.1_pt1 | contig 11220 bp, 12 predicted proteins | sample 811421 | NCBI WGS metagenome assembly MDTG01 (sample SAMN05326645, study PRJNA326480) | marine metagenome | isolation source: seawater | place: Pacific Ocean: South East | collected 2011
CTCCGCCAGAAAAAAACATCCTCTGTTGGATTGATTATTCCCGATTTGGAGAACCCCTTTTTTTCATCTCTAGCTCAAAGAATTAGTCGTCGCTTTCGTGTTTCACAAGTGGACGTTTTGGTGGCAAGTGCTGACAATGACCAAACCCAAGAGTTGCGGGCGGTTCAGTCTTTTCTTGGACGTCAGGTTGATGCCTTGGTAATGATTCCGACGGATGAGGCAGATAGTTTTGATGCACTTAAATTAGCGAGTGAATCAGTGCCGACTATTCAGTTTGATCGACGCGTTCCTGGTAGTCCGGTACCTTTCATTGGGGTTCATAACGTTGCAGGAATGGGCCTCATTCACGACTACATTCGGCAGAACATTGACATTGTTCGCCAGCCAATCATTCTGGTCGGCGGTGGGGATTCCTCGTCGTCCGGGCGTGAGCGCTCAGCAGCCTTTGCCTCTGCAGGCGATCTTAACGAGCAGCTGGAGGGCTCCTTTAGTTTTCAGTGGGGCCAAGAGGCAGCTCAGCAGATCTTGAGGCTTGGCTATAAGCGCGCCACTATAGTTGCGGCAGCAGATGTCATTGCTCTCGGGGCGATGTCGTGGCTGCTGTCGAGTGGATATCAGATTCCTGAAGCCTTCCGGATTATTGGGTTCGATGATGTCGGTGTGTCGTATCTGTCTCATCCCGCACTAACAACTGTTCAGCAACCCCTCGAGGAAATGTCGCGAGCAGTGGAAGCCGCGATTTATGCCAACGGAGGCAACCAAAGCACAGATTCGGAATATTTCCGCCCCAAACTCATTAATCGCCAGTCAGGTTAGCGGGGGCATCTGGAAAGGTTCCATTCAAGTAGAGGCGAATTGGGTTATGCCGAAAGGTCCCGGAGAGGACGGAGCCTAATCGAGCCTCTCTAATAACTCCAGCCACTCAGCTTCATATGTGTCGAGGCGTTCCTGGAATTTCAGTCGCTCTCGTCCGATTGTTTTCAAATCCTCAAAATTTGCATGGTCCGTTTCAACAAGTTGCGCATCTAGTTTTCGAATTTGTTCGGCGCACGCGAGTACTTTTTTCTCTAACCGATTTGCTTCTTTTTCTGCGTCTCGGTGCTCTTTGCTACCCGGTGTCAGCTTGGCTAATTCGATGGTTGGCGTGTGACGAGTTGCACCTGAACTTTTTGCAAATTCGGTTTTAATTTCTCGACTTTTTGAATCCTCGAGACCAAGGTATTGCTCAACCCCGCCGGGCAAGTGCCTGAGTTCTCCCTCTTGAATGGCGTACTGCTGGTCAGTGGTTCGCTCCAGAAAGAAGCGATCATGTGAAACCACAATTAGGCTCCCGACCCACGAGTCGAGCATGCTTTCCAATGCCGTGAGCATTTCAGTATCCAGGTCGTTGGTGGGCTCATCCAGAAGCAACACGTTTGGTTGTTTCAGTAACTCCAGGACAAAAGCCAATCTTTTTTTTTGGCCTCCGCTTAGGTCACGGACTCTAGTTGCGAGGTCTTCTGGTTTGAAGCCAAGCCCCTCTATAACCTGTTTGGCTGGCATCTCACTGCCGTCGCTGATTTGCATCGAATTTTGGTCCGAGATTACTTCGCTTATGCGGTTGTTCGAGAAATTGTCTAAATTAGTGACTTGCTGGTCTATTACTCCAAGCTTGACAGTGGAGCCCCACGATACTGAGCCTTCATCCGGACCGTGCTCTCCCGAAAGCAAGCTGAGCAGAGTTGACTTACCCACCCCGTTTTGGCCTAAAACTCCTGCGCGCTCCCCAGGAGCGAGCCGCCAGGTTACTGATTTCAGGAGCACTTTGTCTCCCTGAGATGCGGTTAGTTCAACAAGGTCAATTACTTTTTTCCCGAGCCTCTTAGTGGCGACTTTTGCAAGTTGATCGGAATCTCTGATTTCAGGAACATGTTCAATGAGAGCATTTGCTGCCGCCGTTCTAAATTTCGGTTTTGCTGTTCGAGCGGGAGCTCCGCGTCGAAGCCAAGCCAATTCTTTTTTGAGCAAGTTCTGTCTTTTGCTCTCAGCGACGGCAGCGGTTTTCTGCCTTTCTAGCTTTTGAAGAACGTATGCGGCATAACCTCCCTCATACGCCTGCACCCTTCCATTGCGAACCTCCCAGGTAGATTTGGTCGAGGCGTCGAGAAACCAGCGATCATGAGTGACCACTACTAATGCCCCAATTCCCGCGGGCCAACGGCTTTCCAGGTGTCGAGACAGCCAAGCAATTCCGTTGATGTCGAGATGGTTGGTTGGCTCGTCCAGGAACAGAACATCCCAGCTTTGCACTAGCAGAGCCGCGAGGGACACCCGTCGAATTTGACCACCGCTCAGCTGACCGATTTCGGTTTGCCACGGAACTTCTGCGAGGAGGCCGGAAATCACATCACGAATTCTCGAGTTTCCTGCCCATTGATGATTTGGCTGTTTCCCAACTACAGTGTGTTCGACGGTTGAGTTGGCGTTGAGATAGTCATCCTGATCCAAATAGCCGACTCGAAGACCCTTTCTGCTTATCACTGAGCCCGAGTGAGGCGTGATTGTTCCAGAAAGAGATTTCAGTAGGGTAGATTTCCCGCTTCCGTTTTTACCCACAACTCCGATTCGGTCACCGTCATTTATTCCGATGGTGACGTTGTCGAGCACCGTCCGAGAGGGATGCTCGATTCGCAACAAGTTTGAACCGAGCAGATGTCGCATCGCTCGAGCCTAACCATATTCCATACATCTGCAACTCGAATCGTGGGAGATGCTTGGGAAAGTTTGGAGGAGGGACTCCGCTGCCATCTGTTTGAGAAGGGCGTTTTTGGTCTCTGCTGTCCCATGTCGCGAATTAGACGACTCGCTTGCTCCTGTGCGGGCTTGCGTTTCGCTGCACCTATAGTCTCATCCAGGCAGGTAGCGTATTGCGTATGGCCAGGGCACGTTCATCTTCTGGTGCGAGCCGCAAAAGTCTGAATTCTGGGGCTGCTGCTCGTGCCCACTCGCAGCGTGCGCGCAAGGCCGAGGTGGAAAAAACCAAAGAGCCTGTTCGCCGAGGGATCCCGGGGCGCGCATGGTTAGCGGTTGCCGGTTGGGTCGGCAGTGCCTTCCGCTTACTCGGTAAAGAGGATTTACCTAGAAATGATAGGAGAGACGGAGTCCCACTTTTTCTAATTGTATTGGCGATATCTGGAATCGCGCTGCAATGGTTCAACCTCGACAAGTCCTGGGTGTAGATTCTCGACGCTTATACCGTTGGCGGGCTGCTCGGCCGCCAAGCATTCGCTATGCCCATAATTCTTATTGCAGGCGCTGCGTGGTTATTCCGTCACCCCTCGACTGTTTACAACAACGGGCGGGTTGGAATCGGAATTGGCCTACTAATGGTTTCGATTAGTGGGATAACGCACATCGCCCTCGGGGCCCCATCACCCGGTTCCTCCTCAATTTTTGAACTCGCTAAGGCCGGAGGTCTGCTTGGTTGGGTCGTCGGGCAGCCTCTGGTGAATATTGCCGGTTCGACCTACTTTTTGGCTTGGCCGACCTTAGTTGCGGCGCTCATTACTTCAATCTTGATCATGACAAAAACGCCGCCGAATCGGATATTTCTAAGGCTTCGGGAAGCCTATAATTTTGTCTTCGATACAGACCGAATCGAATCGGAGTCGGTTCAGAGGATGTCTCCATCCAAAAATGGCCCCTCGGAACTGGACGCTGCACTCCCGTCCCCGTACCCAACACCCTGGTGGAAGCGTGGCAAGAAAGAAAAAGCTGATGCATTTGATTCGCCTCTGATGAGCGCCGTCGAACATAACACCGTGAAGATTGCCTCAACAGAGGATTTGGTCGAAGAGCTCAAGTTGGCTGAGGACGCGCTATCGGCGGTTGGTGATGGTGAATCAGATACTTATCAAAAGGCCGAGCCGGGAAGCCATCCAAGTGCCCCGATTAGCTCCTATGAGTTGCCAAGTGCCGCACTTCTCGTTCCGGGAACCACGCCGAAGATCAAAACCGAGAGTAACGAGAACGTTATTGAGGCGCTTACCGGAGTTTTTGCCCAGTTTGAAGTTAAGGCTAAAGTGGTGGACTTTACGCGGGGTCCCTCTGTGACACGTTATGAAGTGGAACTAGATCCAGGAACAAAAGTCGAGAGGGTCACTGCTCTCAGTAAAAACATTGCTTACGCGGTCGCTTCGAACGAAATTAATATTTTGTCGCCTATTCCTGGGAAGTCATTGATTGGAATCGAAATTCCCAATTCTGACCGCGAGATCGTTAGCTTGGGAGATGTTCTTGATTCTAAAGTAGCCCAATCGGAATCTCACCCTCTTTTAATTGGAGTGGGAAAAGATGTTGAGGGTGGCTTCGTGGCTGCAAACCTTGCTAAAACTCCCCATCTTTTGGTGGCTGGCGCCACCGGAAGCGGAAAATCAAGTTTCATCAACTCAATGATTGTGTCCATTTTGATGCGAGCCACCCCATCTGAGGTGCGGTTTGTTTTGGTCGATCCAAAACGAGTCGAGCTCGCGGCCTACCAGGGAGTCCCTCACCTGATTACTCCAATAATCACAAAGCCCAAAGCTGCTGCTGAGGCTCTGCAGTGGGTAGTAAAGGAAATGGACGCGCGGTACGACGACCTTGCAAGCTTTGGCTTTAAGCACATCGACGAGTTCAATCGGGCAGTTATTGCGGGAGAGATTGAGTTGCCCCCCGGTATCGAGCGGGACCTGAAACCATATCCGTACCTGCTGGTAGTTGTAGACGAGTTAGCTGACCTAATGATTGTGGCCCCGCGCGACGTCGAGGAAGCGGTGGTGAGAATAACTCAATTAGCCCGCGCTTCTGGAATCCATCTTGTATTGGCGACTCAACGACCAAGTGTTGATGTGGTCACCGGGCTAATAAAGGCTAACATTCCCTCCCGATTGGCTTTCTCAGTTTCCAGTATGACTGATTCTCGAGTCATACTTGACCAGCCTGGCGCTGACCGCCTGATTGGTCAGGGAGACGCACTTTTTCTGCCGCAGGGAGCAACAAAGTGTGCGAGAGTTCAGGGCGCATGGGTGTCTGAGTCTGAAATTCATGCCGTGGTGAGTCACGTCAAGAAGCAGGCTTCACCTGAATACAGGGCCGACGCTGCTGAGTCACTTTTGGTTGGGAATCCAGTAGACCCGGATATCGGGAAGGACATGGACCAATTCCTTCAGGCCGCAGAGTTGGTTGTTTCCTCGCAGCTAGGTTCAACTTCGATGTTACAAAGAAAACTGCGGGTTGGTTTTGCAAAGGCCGGAAGATTGATGGATTTGCTTGAATCGCGAGCAATTGTTGGCCCCTCGGAGGGTTCTAAAGCTCGAGAGGTCCTCGTTCCAGCGGAAGATCTGAACGAATTGTTGATGCAGCTGAGAGGAGTTTCTTCCTCGGCCCCCTCCGATACCTCGGAGCATGAAGTTGCTTCTACTGCAGTTGAGGCCGTGCCTCCGCCCAAGGCGGCCAGGGAGCACTCTGTTCACGTAACGGAAGAGTTTTCCAAAACTTCAGGTGATGACGTTCTCAAAGAAGTAGCGGACGTGGAATTCACAGATGAGCAGGACGGGTGAAAACAGTGGGACCTTCACACCGTGGTGATTTGGCCAGGCACCGAGAGTCTAGGAAAAGAGTCTTCATGTCAGGTAGCTCTCCAGCCTCTAATTGGAATATTGCAAATCTAGTAACAATTATTCGAATGCTTGTCGCCCCCCTTCTACTCTGGCTAGTGCTGCTTGACGGGGGAGCTCATGAGCTATGGCGCATATTCGGTGCGATGATTTTCATCATCGCGATTTCCACGGACGGATTAGATGGAGCTTTAGCTCGGAAGCGAAACTTGGTCACTCCGTCCGGGGTTATTCTGGACCCTTTGGCGGACAAAATGCTCGTTGGAAGCGCTCTCGTGTCCCTAGCGATTGTCAATGAATTGAGTTGGTGGGTGGTTGCTGTGGTTCTCGGCAGGGAGCTTGCGATTAGCGCCGTTCGACTGATAAAAATTACCGAGAAAGCACTCCCGGTTTCGAGGGGCGGCAAACTCAAAACGATCATCCAGGCAATCGCACTTTCATCTTGGCTTTTGCCGTCATGGTTGTTGCTCGGGAATTGGATTTTCGTTGTCAATTGGATTTTGATGGCCGCTGTTCTTGTGGCGACGGTGGTGACAGGTTTTGATTATGTTTACAGAGCGCTTCGAGGTAACGAGGATTGACTACGAAGACAAATTTGGCCCGGCAAATTCGCGAAAAAGCGGACCGTTTGGGCATAACGATTGGAGTGGCCGAGTCGCTGACAGGAGGCTGGGTTGCCTCCAGTATCGTCGCGATTCCTGGTTCATCGAAGATTTTACGTGGCGGTATTGTCGCCTACCAATCGTCAGTAAAGCACGAGTTATTGGGAGTTGATCTTCGCTTGCTTTCGAAGTTGGGTGCTGTCAATCAAGAGGTTGCCTCCTCCATGGCGGAGGGAGCCCTAAGACTCTTTGGTGCAGATATTGCGGTAGCTACCACCGGATTTGCAGGCCCTGAGCAGAAATCCGATGGGAATAATGAACAAGGCACTGTATTTGTGGGTATAGCGGGGTCAAAGTCTGGAACCTTAGTTCGCCAAATAGCTCTTGATGGGGACCGGACCGTGATAAGAAGCAAAGCTACAAACGCAGCTTTGGAGGCTATCCTCGAGGCTCTCGAGACGTGGATTTAGCAGGCCTGGTTGCAGGGAAATACACAGATGTTTTCCGGGAATTATTCAGGTTGTTTCGCGATATGCTATAAATCCTTCTGAAAGGTAGAATGAAATGGTGCTAATGAGACACGAGATCGGCGATGTCCTCCGGGATGTTCGTCAGGAGAAAGGCGCCACCCTCCGAGAGATTGCCTCGCGGGCCAGTGTGGCTCTTGGATACCTGAGTGAAGTTGAGCGGGGGCAAAAAGAAGCCTCGAGTGAAGTCTTGGGCGCTATTGCAGAGGCTCTCGACTCTTCGCTCTCAGAAATCTTGCATGAGGTTGCGGATCGTTTGAGTGTGTTTGAGCAGATTCCTTCACCGAGTTCCGCGTCCTCGATCCCAGATACGCTGCCGGATGACTTGTTTGCAGAGTTTGATCCAGGCATGGTGGTGCGCTAGGCGGACTCCGTGTCGCGTAGTGAGTTTTTCGCGGCTGTCGCGCACGAGTTTGGGCCCATTCAAGGCAGAGTTGTTATGCGGAATTTCATTGTCCGAGATTTGGGAGACTTGAGCGCTCTGGATGCCCTCGATGCGGGGGTAGCGCCAAGGCAAGTGTGGCGGGCTCTGTGTGGCTCAATGGGAATTCCAGAGCATCGCTGGAGAAAATCCGGCGCATTGGGTTTTGAGTCCGACACGCCAAACTAGTTCATTCGAATATTCGTTCGAATCAGGGTATCCTTTTCATCGTAGCGTGATGAATTTCGATTAGATCGGAGGGCCCAAGTGGTTCGCATGTCGGAAGTCCTATCTATATTGGATTCAATTACGTGTACAAGCCTTGTTGAGATACCACCAGCCCCCCGGGTAAAGGTGGAGGACAACAGACGATAGGCAGCCGACAACCATTCAATTAAGGAGTATTTGATGTCTACCTCTGCAGAAAGAGAAAAAGCGCTCGAAACCGCATTAGCCCAAATTGACCGTCAGTTTGGAAAGGGATCAGTGATGCGTTTGGGATCCGATGAACGTCCTCCTGTTCCAGTAATCCCAACCGGCTCCGTCGCTCTTGATGTTGCGTTAGGCGTTGGAGGGTTGCCGCGCGGCCGAATAATCGAGATATATGGGCCAGAGTCGTCGGGCAAGACAACCTTGACGTTACATTCGATCGCAAATGTGCAAGCAGCCGGAGGCATTGCCGCTTTTGTTGATGCCGAGCACGCGCTGGATCCTGAGTATGCTCGAGCTCTTGGAGTAGACATAGATCAACTCCTCGTGTCCCAGCCAGACACGGGGGAGCAGGCCTTGGAAATTGCTGACATGCTGGTTCGATCTGGTTCGGTCGACTTGGTGGTCGTTGACTCCGTTGCCGCTTTAGTTCCGCGAGCTGAGATCGAGGGAGATATGGGCGACAGCCATGTTGGGCTTCAGGCTCGACTTATGTCACAGGCCCTTCGAAAGCTGACTGGGGGCCTCAATCAGACTGGAACAACAATGATTTTTATCAACCAGCTTCGAGAGAAGATTGGCGTATTCTTTGGAAGCCCCGAGACCACTTCTGGAGGAAAAGCGCTGAAATTTTATTCGTCGGTCCGCCTGGACATTAGACGAATTGAAACTTTGAAGGAAGGAACCGAAGCCGTTGGAAATCGGACCCGGGTAAAAGTTGTTAAGAACAAGATGGCTCCTCCCTTCAAGCAGGCCGAGTTCGATATCTTGTATGGTTCCGGCATTTCTCGCGAGGGAAGCCTTATTGATTTGGGCGTCGAGCATGATGTCGTCAAGAAATCCGGAGCATGGTACACCTATGACGGTGACCAGCTGGGGCAAGGAAAAGAAAACGCCCGTAGGTACTTAATCGATAATGCGGATTTGACTGAGAAGCTTGAGCGGCAGATTTTGTCGATGCTCGGAATCGGGATGACTGGCATTTCTGATGGAGCTAGTGAGGCAGATGCTGCGCCTGTTGATTCACTAGAAGAAAAAATTGCTGAACGTAAAGCTGCCGGTGCCTAAAAATTGGCTCAAAGCGATGGGGAGGGTGGGGATTGCTCGAATGTAATCCCTTTCCCTCTCGACCGCGCTCGGGCAGCATCCAAACCTGGCCTGGAGAGTCGCGATGCACGGATTCTGGAGCTCTCTGCTAAAACCTTGGCGATTTGCGGGGACACGTGCCAGCCGGAGGCAGAGTCATCTGAGTCGGTTGCCTCAGCCCAGTCGCGTCGCGTTCGCAGCGCTGGTTTGGCTAATAGTCTGAGCAAGTTCGCGGTGGAGTCAAGAAAAGCCGGTATTGATTCAGAGCTTCAGTTAGCTTGTCATACTGCTGAACAGCGGTTCCGGAAGATGGGCGTTGTCGGAGTCACGGTAGCTAGGCGTCGGTTGATCGCCTTTCTTCAGCGACGTGGCTTTTCCTCTGCTGCAATTTCTGGTGCTTTGAGTAATCTCTTTGATTAGTCTCGCTTTGAGAGGCTCTGCGAAATAGTCTTTGTGGGAGCTCAGGTTTTCATCGCCTGACTTTGGCTGACATCAGTGGAGCGAGGGTAGTCTTAGTAGATTAGGACAAAGGAGTCTTATGGGGATTAAGAATTCACCGATCGTGCCATGGCATGGAATAAGGGAGGCTCCGGTTGTCCTAATTCGCGAGAGTGAGACACTGCTAGCCGAGCGGGCGGTCAGTATTTTGACGAGTCGTATGCGCTCTTTTGGCCCAGATGTTGAGGTCACCGATATTGATGCGGCTGATTACTCTGCCGGAAGATTGTTTCAGGTTGCAAGTCCGAGTTTGTTTGGTGAACGTCGTCTCCTCAGGGTGTCTCGTGTCGAAAAATGTAGCGATGAGTTTCTAGCGGATTCGATTTTATATCTTCAGGACCTGCAGCCCGAGGTCGTCTTATTGCTTCGCCATGCTGGTGGGAACCGCGGTAAGAAGCTCCTTGACGCCATCAAGTCTTCCGGAGAATCGGGCCTGGTTGTCGAGTGCAAGGAGATTAAAAAGAATAGTGATCGGAGCAGTTTTGTCGAACAAGAATTCAAGGCGAGAAATGTCGCGATCGAACCCAAAGCAGTTCAAGCGCTCGTAGGAGCTTTCGTCTCTGACCTCTCTGAATTGGCCTCTGCCTGTTCGCAGTTAATCAGAGACGCGGGGCCGACTGGCGTGACTTTGACGACGGTAAACGAGTATTACGGGGGAAGGGTCGAGACTACCTCTTTCAAGATTGCGGATCAGGCAATTGGGGGTCACTTTCGAGAGGCCGTGGTTCTTATGCGACACGCCCAAGCTACTGGAATTGAACCCGTGTTGATTGTTTCAGCGTTCGCATTGAAGCTGAGAACAATGGCCTTAGTGGGGGGAAGCCGGGCCAGTGTCGATGTCACAGCAAAAGAGCTTGGCTTAGCACCCTGGCAGGTCCGGAATGCGCGGTCAGACCTCCAAGGATGGGATGAGTCAGGTCTGGGTGCCGCAATCTCGGCAGTTGCCAGAACCGATGCCGCCGTCAAAGGTCTTGGTCCGCAACCGAATCATGCACTTATTCAGATGGTCAGACTTGTCTCTAATCGAGGAATCAACGAGGAGGGGGAGACTGGACCACCGAGGGAACTGTGAACCCCGCGGGAAGTTACCACCCAATTGACCAAAACACGTCTGAGCGAGACCGGCACGCAAGTCCGAGTTCTCGGGGTCTTACAACGAGGCTACTTTGCGGGCAATTGAAGATTTCCGATTAGCTGCTTGGTTTTTGTGGATTACGCCTTTACTGGCAGCTTTGTCCAGCTTCCTAAGAGCCACTTGAGCAGCCGACTGGGCTTTTGACTTGTCTCCGGATTTGGCGGCCTCTCGGGCATGCCTAATGGCCGTCTTGAGCTCGCTCTTAACCGCCCGATTCCGCTCGGTTGCTTTGCGATTGGTCTTTATGCGCTTTATTTGCGACTTAATATTTGCCACAGGAGTTCCTTCAGGTTTTGAAAAGTTGTGACTCCTCTTTTTCGACCGGCCGAGCAGCTCAGGGGAGCCCGCGGCTGACGTTTTTAAGACAATTTTGGAGCCGAATGGCAACAATACCAGTGAATTGCGCCACTTTCTAATCGCTAGCCGTGACAGAATTGTCCTAATGAACTCCGAATTGAATTTAGACATACAGCCAGCAAAGACCGAGGTTCGGCGATTACGCAATTTTTCTATAATTGCTCACATTGATCACGGTAAATCGACTTTGGCAGATCGCATGCTTCAACTCACGGGCATTGTGGGTGCCCGGGACATGAGAGAGCAGTATCTTGACCGCATGGATATAGAGCGAGAGAGAGGAATTACGATCAAGAGCCAGGCAGTTCGGATGCCGTGGACCCTGGGCGGTACAACTTATGCGCTGAATATGATCGATACCCCCGGACACGTGGATTTTACGTATGAGGTGTCTCGGTCTTTGGCGGCTTGCGAGGGCGCAATTTTGTTGGTAGACGCAGCCCAGGGTATTGAAGCCCAGACGTTGGCCAATTTATATCTAGCGATGGAGAACGATCTCACTATAATTCCAGTCCTAAATAAGATCGAC
>MDTG01107218.1_pt1 | contig 11220 bp, 9 predicted proteins | sample 811421 | NCBI WGS metagenome assembly MDTG01 (sample SAMN05326645, study PRJNA326480) | marine metagenome | isolation source: seawater | place: Pacific Ocean: South East | collected 2011
CTAGTGGATTCGCAGGAGCTGATTTAGCTAACATGGTTAATGAGGCTGCTTTACTTGCAGCAAGAGCTAAAAGAAAAAGTGTAGAACAACAAGATTTGGGTGAAGCTATAGAAAGAGTTGTGGCTGGCTTGGAAAAGAAGAGCCGTGTTTTGCAAGATGACGAAAAGCAAGTTGTTGCCTATCACGAGGTCGGTCATGCAATAGTTGGTCATCTTATGCCTGGAGGTTCAAAAGTTGCAAAGATCTCAATAGTACCAAGAGGAATGAGCGCTCTTGGATATACTCTTCAATTACCTACTGAGGAAAGATTCCTTAATTCGAAAGAAGAGCTAAAAGGACAGATAGCAACACTTTTGGGGGGACGCTCCGCAGAAGAAATAGTTTTCGGGAAAATCACAACAGGTGCTTCTAATGACCTACAAAGAGCTACAGATATCGCAGAACAAATGGTTGGAACATTCGGCATGAGTGATATCCTAGGTCCCTTGGCTTATGATAAACAAGGGGGTGGACAATTTCTTGGTAATGGGAATAATCCAAGAAGATCAGTAAGTGATGCTACAGCCCAAGCCATTGATAAGGAAGTAAGAGATCTTGTAGATGATGCTCATCAAACTGCACTAAATATTTTGAGGAATAACTTATCATTACTTGAATCAATCTCTCAAAAAATTCTTAAAGAAGAAGTTATAGAGGGTGAAGATCTCAAAGGCCTCCTTGCTGAAAGTAAAATGCCTGCATAGTTGAATCTAAACTTAATAAGAAATATTTATGATAAAACCAAACAAGCTTGCTAATAATAATTTTTTATCAAGCTTGGATATTTCAACTGATGAGTTTATACATATTTTAGAACTTGCAAAAAATTTTAAAAATAAAAAATTAAATATTGATCTTGGCAATAAAGTTTTGGGGTTAATTTTTGATAAATCATCAACACGCACAAGAGTTAGTTTTCAAGTTGCGATGTCAAGGCTAGGTGGTACTACTATTGACCTCAACCCGACAACATCGCAAATAGGAAGAGGAGAACCAATAAAGGATACTGCAAGAGTTCTAAGTAGATATTGCGATGTTATTGCAATTAGAACATTTGATCATTCAAATTTGGAAGAATATGCAAAGTGGTCTACGAAACCTGTTATTAATGCCCTCACAGATTTAGAGCACCCATGTCAGGCCTTGGCTGATTTTTTGACAATTATTGAGCAATTTCACGATTTTAGAGATGTAGTTTTGACTTTTATAGGTGATGGTAATAATGTCGCAAATTCTCTTATTTTAGGTGGGGCACTATTAGGAGTAGAAGTTAGAGTTGCATGCCCTAAAGGTTATGAACCTAATTCTACAGTGATTAAAAAAGCATATGAAATTTACGAAAATAAGGATTTATTGAAAATTAGTAATGATCCTAATACTGCTGTTTTAGGAGCAAATGTTCTTTATACAGATGTTTGGTCCTCGATGGGTGAAGAGAAAGATAAGGAAAAGAAGGAAAAATATTTTAGTGAATTTACTATTAACGATGATTTGATAAGCAAAGCTAATAATGATGCAATTGTTCTTCATTGTTTGCCTGCTTATCGAGGGAAGGAGATAACGGATAAAGTAATAGAAGGATCAAAGAGCAAAGTTTTTGATCAGGCTGAAAATAGGATGCATGTTCAACAAGCACTTTTACATAAACTCCTTTCTTGAACTTGTCAAATGAGGAAATTATAGGTACAAATGTATTAGTTCTATATCTTGTCTTGAAAAGTTTATCTGAAGCTGGTCTTACTGAAGCTCAAAATGAGCTTTACAAATGGATTAAAGAATATATGAGAGATTTTAAACATAGCCCTTCAATAAGACAAATGATGCACGCTATGAGGTTAAAATCACCAGCCCCTATTCAAAGTAGATTGAAACATTTACAAGATAAGGGATTTATTTCATGGCAAGAAGGTAAAGCAAGGACTCTTCAAATTGTTAATGAATTATGTGACGGCATTCCCATAATGGGCTCTATAGCTGCAGGTGGACTAGTAGAAACTTTTGATGATGTACAAGATAAATTAGATATAGCTTCCATGGTTCAAAATAAAGATATCTTTGCATTAAATGTAAATGGCGATTCTATGATAGATGCTCATATCGCTCATGGTGATGTCGTATTGATGGAATCTTTAAAAAATCAAACATACGTTAAAAATGGAACTATTGTGAGTGCTTATGTTGCAGGCTTAGGAACAACCCTAAAATATTTCTTTATGAAAAATGGATTGATTTCATTAGAGCCAGCTAATCCAGAATATGAGCCAATAAAAGTAAGTCCTGATAGAATTCAACTTCAAGGAAAACTTTATGGTGTTTGGAGAAAAAACTAAGAAATTTATTTTGTATTTTATCAACATTAAAAATTAGAATAAATTTGCTTTTGTTTTAAAAAAACAAAACTTGTATGGTAGGATTTTAATTTTATAGCATGCAAGAATTTATTAACAATTATCTACAAGAAGTTTCTAAAATAGCCTTAACTATTGATCAAAAAGAAATTCAATCTGTTGCCAATGAGATATTAAAAACAAGAGATAATAATGGGAGAGTCTTTTTTATAGGTGTAGGAGGAAGCGCGGGTAATGCTTCTCACGCGGTTTGTGATTTAAGGAAGTTAACTGGTATAGAGTGTTATGCTCCATGTGATAATGTTTCTGAATTGACAGCTAGAACAAATGATGAAGGATGGGATTCTATTTTTAGCGGATGGTTAAAAGTTAGTAAATTGAATGATAAAGATTTAATTTTTGTTCTATCAGTAGGAGGTGGGAGTAGGGAAAAAAATATTAGTCCAGGTATAGTTAATGCTTTAGAATTAGCCAAAGATAGAGGAGCAAGAATAGTTGGAATTATAGGAAAAGAAGAAGGATATACTCGTCAGGTTGCAAATGCATCAATATTTGTTCCCACAGTTAATCCAGATTATATTACTCCTCATTCAGAGTCCTTCCAAACAGTTCTTTGGCATCTTTTCGCGAGTTTACCCCAACTTAAGGTAAATCCTACAAAATGGGAATCTGTAGTTAAAATCTGATTTTAAATATAGGTTTAAGTCTATATACTATTTGTTTTCGTAAGTAGAATTTAAATCTAGTTCTTCTTTTTTAATTAAAAAAAATTAGACTAACTAAAAGAAATCTGGTTCACTAAAAAGTATGAAATTCGAACCTTTAAGTAGCTTTAATGGAAAAAAAGTTGATGGCCCAACTTTATGCATTCCAGAAATATTTGAGGATTCTAGAGGGATATTTTATGAATCTTGGAATGAATCGTTATGGAATGAATTTTTAAAAAACCAAAATATTAAATATAAGAAATTTGTACAGGATAATCATTCATACACAAAAGGTCTTGTTATAAGAGGTTTACATTTTCAATCAAAACCTTTTGAACAAGGAAAGCTAGTAAGGTGCCTTAAAGGGGCAATATACGATGTAGTAGTTGATCTTAGAAAAAAATCAAACACTTTTTGTATGTGGTGCGGGGTTAATTTAAGTGATAAAAATCATTTTCAATTATGGGTTCCTGAAGGATTTGCCCATGGCTTTCTCAGCTTATCAAGTGAAACTATAGTTAATTATAAAGTTAATAATTATTGGAATAAAGATTATGAAAAAAGTTTAGCTTGGAATGATGAGCAATTATCGATAAAATGGCCAATTGATGAAAGCAAACTTTCGAAAATAAAGTTAAGCAAAAAAGACTCTAATGCACCTAAGATAAAAGAAATAAGTCCTAAAGATTTTTTTTAATGAAGGTTTTAGTTACTGGTTCAACTGGGCAACTTGGAAAAGCCTTAAAAATGTTTATGCCCAATGAATTTAGGGTAATCTTTCTCGATAGAAATAATTTCGATTTAACAAAACCAAAAAATTGTATTAATACAATTGATCAAATTAAACCTGATTGGATTATAAATACAGGTGCCTTTACTAATGTTGATAATGCAGAGGAAAATGAGGAATTGGCCTTCAAAATTAATTGCGAGACACCATTTTTAATAGCTAAGTATTTAGAAAGTATAGGGAGCAGATTTATATTTATTAGTACCGATTTTGTATTCAATGGGAAAAAAATAAATCCATATAAAATCATTGATGAAGTTTGCCCAATTAATGCTTACGGAAGATCAAAAGCATCAGGTGAAAAAAAATGTTTAAGCTTAAAAAATACTTATGTAATCCGAACAAGCTGGGTCTATGGAAATGAAGGAAAAAATTTTTTGAATAACATGTATAGTTTATTTTTAAATCATAAAAGTAATCATCCTCCAATAAGAGTAGTTAATGATCAATTTGGCTGTCCTACCAATGTTTATAAATTGGCATTAGTTTGCTGGGAATTAATTCAGAATCATGAACTTTTACTAAATACTAAAATTCTCCATTGGAGTGATGGTGGACAGACAAGCTGGTATGAATTTGCAAGTGAGATTAACGAATTATTATTTAAAAGAAACTTATTAAAAAATAAAATAACTTTAGTTCCTATTTCCTCTAAAGAATATAAAAGAAAAGCTGTCTGTCCAAACTATTCAACACTTGATTCATCGATGACTTGTGAATTATTAAACTATAAACAAAATCATTGGAAAAAAGAATTAAAAAAGGTAATTTCTAATTTCTAGAGATTACAATGATATATTATTATTTAAACATATTAAAAGATTATAGATAATGTTAATTGAGGGAGATATTAAATCTAATTCTAATACTTCTTTAAATGATGAAATTGATTTAAAACTAATTCTCGAATGTTTTTTGAGAAATAAAAAGCTTATTTCATTAATTACTCTTGGCGGAATTATTTTTGGAATATTATTCTCTTTCCTAACTAAGAAAACATGGCAAGGTGAGTTTCAAATCGTTCTAGAAAAAGAAAAAAATCAAAATAGCTTAACTTTAAATAATAGATTAAGTAGGCTCGCTGGTTTTAGTTCAGGTGAAAATAAAATCCAAACAGAGGTAGAAATTTTAAAAAGCCCATCTATACTTATGGGTATTTTTGAATATGTTAAATTTGATAAAATAAAAAAAAATAAAGAATTTGAATCGTTAAGATTTAATGAATGGTTTAAAAGTTTCGACATAAAATTAGTAAATAATACATCAATTCTTGAGTTAATTTATAAAGACAAAGATAAAGAGCTAATTATTCCTGTTTTGCAAAAGATATCAAACGCTTATCAAAATTATTCAGGAAGCGAAAGACTTAGAAGAATTCAATTAGGAAATGAGTATTTTGAAAATCAACTTAACATTTATAAAAAAAGAAGTGATACATCTTTAAAAAAAGTAGAGGATTATTCAAAAAAATACAATATAAATTATTTTGCTACTACCCCAAATAAAAATAAATATTACTCTTCTTTATCTTTATCATCATTAAATAATATTTCAGAAACTTCAGGTATTAAAAGTAATATCACTCCTGGTTTATTCATAACTGATGTTGAACAAGAAACTATAGATGCAGAGAATCAATTAACTTTTTTTAAAAGATTATTAGAAAAATTGGATTCTTTAGAAAATGATAAAGAAATTTTTCTAGCATTGTCTTCTGAAATTGAAGATGATAATTTTAAGAAGAATATTGAAGAAATAATTTTTTTAGAAAATAAATTAAGTGAACTCAAAGCTTATTACAAAGATAACGATTATAGAATTAAAGATTTAAATAAAAAAATCAATTTACGCGTAGTAAACTTTAATGAACAAGTTAGAAGTTTTATATTACAAAAAATAGAATTTAATAAATCAGAAATTGCTTCTAATAAAAGACCTTATGATGTTATTCTTAATTTCAAAAGATTGTTGAGGCAGGTTTATTTGGACCAAGAATCTTTAAATTTATTAGAGTCAAATTATATTAATTTTTCTTTAGATCAAGCACGAATTGAAGATCCTTGGAAATTAATAACAAAACCAACTCTACTTCCTTTTCCTGTTGCTCCCATAAAAAAAAGAGTTGTTTTTCTAACCAGTATAGTAGGGTTAATGTTAGGGCTTTCGTCTTCACTTATAAAAGAAAAATTGAATAAAAAGATATACTCTGCAAAAGAAGCATCAGTTTTTCAGAATATTCCCTTAATTTCAGAATTTGTAATTGATTTAAATTATAAAGATTTAATTGAAGAGAAATTTTATCTTTTAAATGAGAAAATACTATCCCAAATAAAAAATAATCTAGCAGTTATGATCCTTGGAGATATAGATGAAGATTTAGAAAAATTTGTTTTCACATCTCTAACTGGAATAAATCAAAATATAAAGATTTATAAGACTGATAATCTAAAATCATCTTCAAAATATGAAAACCTAATTCTGTTAGCTTTTAATGGTTATACAACTACTGATCAACTTTATGAATTAAATGAAAATATAAAATTTTATAGTAAAAATTTTCTAGGGATGATTATGCTTAAAGTTAATCAGAAAGAAAAAAAATCATTTTGGGAGACCTATCTACAAAAATATAAAAATGCAAAATAAGTCTATGAAATTAATTTATTTAAATATATTTTTATTAGTTCAACTAATCAATAACTTTTTTGTGAATGTAAAGCCTGCTTTTGCCGAGGAAGATATTTTACCCAAAATAGAATTTAATAATAAAACAAATGGAGACAGAAACAATTTTTACATTCTAGGTCCTGGAGATGTTTTGGAGATAATAGTGCTGCGTGAAATAAATGAATTCACTAATAATCAAGTTTTAAGTGATTTGAATAGAATAGTAACTATAGATAATCGTGGTTTTATAAACTTAAGTCGACTAGAAAGATTTTACGTTCAGGGATTAACACTAAACGAGTTAAAAAATACTCTTAACAAAGAATATGAAGAATATTTAAAAGATCCAAGAGTAGAAATATTCTTAAGACAATATCGACCTGTTGAAGTATTTGTTGATGGAGCCATAGAGAATCCAGGTTTGCATATAGTTAGTGGTGGTGAAAAAAATATTAATAGAGCTTTTCAGGATCTATCATCTGAGGAGAATCAAATCCCTACTTCTTTTAATAGAAAGCAAGACTTTTTTTATTTTCCTACCATATTTGATGCTATTAGATTATCAGGAGGGGTCACTCCATATGCTGATCTAACCAATGTTCAAGTTACGAGAATTGATAGTTTATCGAATGGTGGAGGAAGAATAAAAACTAACTTAAACTTAATAAATGCTATTGAATTAAAAGATACCTCCCAAAATATAAAACTAATGGACGGAGATACAATTTTTATCCCTAAGTCAGATAAAATTGTGCTTTCTCAATTAACTAAAGCGAAAAAGGCAAACTTTAATCCAAAATTCATCAAAGTATTTGTTGGTGGCAGGGTAAAAATGGCAGGTACAAAAGAAGTGAATAAAATGTCAGTATTGAATGATGCAATATATATAGCAGGAGGTGCAAAATATATTAAGGGACCGGTAAGGTTTCTTAGATATAATAGTGATGGCACTACTGAAAAAAGAGTATTCAAATATCAAAAAAATGCAGAAAGAGGAGCTTATTTTAATCCTTACTTAAAATACGGAGATATCATCTTTGTAGGTGATAGCATTGTTAATATAACAAGTGATGTCGTAGGAGAAATAACTTCTCCTATTAAAGGAATTTTTGCCCCTTATTTGTTCTATAAAGTCATCAAGGATTAAAAATTCAAAACATTTTGCATTAAAAATTTTTTTTAAAATATAAAAAATATTCAAATATTATTTACTCCAAAAATATTTTATTCAAATTTTAATATAAGTAGTTTGTTTAAATGAATCGTAAGAATATTGGTTATTCAGATTAAACACATTTATTCAAGAAGCCTTCCTTTAAAATTATTTATTTGAGAGTTATTCTTTACATAATTTTCTAGTTCTCTCTTTAAGGATATAGTTTCCTTTCTTGATATTTTTAAGGAACCATTTTGATATTTTATTTTAAAATTACATGAAAAATTAGGATCTGTTTGTTGAAAATCACTTCTTTGATGAGCACCTCTACTTTCTTTTCTCTCAATAGAAGAAATAATAGTTGCTTTTGCGCATATTAATGATGATTTTAGGTCGCAAATATTTACTAGATCTTGATAGTTATTTTCGCTTAATCTAACGTCTACATCATTTATTTTTTCTTCTAATAAATTTAAATATCCTAAACCAGTAATTAATTTTTTTTCATCTTTTAATACACCGCAAAAGTTCCACATTATTTCTTGTAATTCATATTTTAGGGGTAAAGATAATTCTTTTCCCTTTTTTATAAGAATGTCTAGATTTTCATGTGCAAATGAAATAGATTGCTCTGATCTTTGTTGAAATTTTAATTTTTTCGAATAATTTGCTGCAGCTTTTCCCGCTCTTCTCCCAAATATTAGAATTTCAGCTAGTGAGTTTCCGCCTAAACGATTTGCTCCATGAAGACCACCTGCCACTTCTCCAGCAGCATAAAGACCTTGAATTGGAGAATCATGATCTTCTGGAGATAATAATATTCCTCCCATTGTGTAATGGGCTGTTGGCGCTACTTCCATTTTTTCTTTTGAAATATCATTCATTTGAAGCTCCAAAAACTGGCGGTATATTTTGGGTATTTTGTTAATAATAAAGTCTTTAGATTTGTGGCTAATGTCTAGATAAACTCCCCCTCTAGAAGTCCCTCTACCTTCAATAATTTCTCTATAGTTTGCTAATGCTACTCTATCTCTGCTAGATAATTCCATTCTATCTTGATCGTACTTTTCCATAAATCTTTCACCTTTTACATTGAATAATTTGCCTCCTTCACCTCTTACAGCTTCAGTAACTAATGTGCCCGCATATTCCTCAGGCCAGAGAATCCCAGTGGGATGGAATTGTACCATTTCCATATCAATTAACTCGCATCCTGCTTTGAGAGCAAGATGAAATCCGTCTCCATTATTTTCTAATTTTCTTGAGGAACTCTTTTTCCAAATTCTTGTGTGTCCTCCAGTACATAGGATAACGGCATCAGCTAGATGAACTGTTCTCTCTCCTGAAAAAATGTTGAAAGAAAGTGCCCCAAAGCAAATTCCTTCTTTAATAAGTAAATCTGTTACGTATTGTTTATCAAAAATTGGAATATTATATTCATATGATTTCTTCAGAAGTGTATTTAGTATAGATTGACCTGTATAGTCACCTGAGAAGCAAGTTCTACGAAAAGTATGTGCCCCGAAGTATCTTTGATCTAAATTTCCGTTTTTTAATTTTTGAAAATTTGCTCCCCAATTATCAATCTCAGTTACAGCTTTTTTTGCATCTTTAGCCATTATTTCAATAATTTCTGGATTACCTAATCCATACCCTTCAGTATATGTATCAGCAAAATGATGTTCCCAACTATCTTCTTTATCTAGATTGCCAAAAGATGCATTAATACCACCCGCAGCTAACACTGTATGAGAATCAGTTTTACATCTTTTGCCCAACACAACTACATCTAGTCCGTGTTTTTTTGTTTCTATTGCTGCTCTTAATCCAGCTCCACCACTCCCAATTACAAGAACATTACTAATTTCTGTATTATGTCCCTTATTCATATCAGTGTAAGTAAAACAATTATTATGTTATTTTGGAATTAATTATAGTATCTTCATGTAAAGTTTTAAGTATGATTATTAGTAAGAAATATAGTGATCTTCAAAAAACTGCTTTTTTATATCAAAAACAATATGCAAAAGCTAAACCTTTTCCACATATAGTTCTAGATAATTTTTTTGATGAAATTTTCCTTGATAATATTCTTAAAGTTTTCCCGGATCTATCATCTAAAAATTTATCAGTAAAGTTTAATAATCAAGCCGAAATAAAATTAGCAACAAAAAGAGGTGATAGTTCCCAACCAAGAGAAATTAGAAACTTTCTTAGATTTTTAAATTCACATTATTTTATAGAATTTCTACAAGTTTTATCTTCTTTGAAAGAACCTTTGATACCAGATCCACATTTTATTGGAGGTGGACTTCATGAAACAAAAAGAGGAGGGTTATTAAAGATACATGCTGATTATTGCAGGCATCCTGAAACTAATTTAGATAGAAGATTAAATTTATTAATTTATTTAAATAAAAACTGGGAAGAAAGTTATGGAGGGGAATTACAATTTTGGGATTCAGAAATGAAATCTCAAATAAAGAAAATCATGCCAATATTCAATAGATTAGTAATTTTTAATACAACTGATTATACTTATCATGGCCTGCCAGATCCTATTAATTGTCCAAACAATATTAGTAGGAAATCTTTAGCTCTTTATTATTTTTCTAATGGAAGGCCATCAAATGAATTAAGACCAGAAAATTTAAATCAGTCTACAATTTTTGTTAGCAGACCAAACGAAAAATTTGATAATAATAAAATTGGTTTTAAGAAATTTTTAAAACAGATTATTCCACCAATAATTTTTAATTATTTAAAAAAGTATCGTAAATAGTTAGATTTACATAATATTTTATTTTAGGGCGCAATAGTTTTTTTTAGAAAGTTTATATGAAATATAGCTCTTAAAGGTGAATAATAATAATGTATTCTAGGATTTAAATCAGAAAAAATAAAAATTACTTTGCCGGCTTCCGTATTACTTGTATTAGTTTTCCTAAAACAAAGTTACAAATCTTTATTACCTTCTTCTCTTACTTATTTAACTTTTCTGGATTATTTATATGGATGGTCCTAATTAATTACAATTTTAGTATTTTTAGAATCCTTATATACAACTAATAAAGTTTTAAAGTCTTCTCAAAAAAATATAAATTATATTGTCGAAATTTCTAGAACTAGAGGTAAAAAGATATTAATTTAAACTCTTTTCTTTACTCCTATTTATGCTGCTATTTGTTGGATTCTTTAAGTTATTTTTTGAATTTATCACATTGAAAAATACTTTGCTGCATTTTTAAGTTGCGGAATTGAATAATAAAACGTTATAAAGTACTATAGAAAATAAGGCAGATACGAAACGATCTCTAAGATCCGTTTATATGAATTTTGTTACTAGATAAGGGGCCATAGCTCAGCTGGTAGAGCACCTGCATGGCATGCAGGGGGTCAGGGGTTCAAATCCCCTTGGCTCCACTTATTTTTCGTTGTGATACCAACGGTTTTCAAGGACGTTTTCGTAAAGACATAACTTTTGTACTCACTTGTCCAAGCTTGTTTAGTCAA
>MDTG01132310.1_pt1 | contig 11220 bp, 9 predicted proteins | sample 811421 | NCBI WGS metagenome assembly MDTG01 (sample SAMN05326645, study PRJNA326480) | marine metagenome | isolation source: seawater | place: Pacific Ocean: South East | collected 2011
AAAATCTACAGTTGATTTACATTACGATGAGGTTATTTTAGAAAAAAATATTGAATGAAAGAAAGTAGCAAAATAGTATTTCATGATAAATTAACTTTTCCTGACATTGTTAATTACTTAAAATTAGCTGATGATGGATTTTTAGCATTAGTCGATTCAAATGACAAGTTAATTGGAGTTGTTACTGATAGTGATTTAAGAAGAGCAATACTAAACCAAACTACAACAATAAAAGAAGTAATAAATTTTAAACCTTTTTTTCTGCATCATGAACTTTCTAATGAGGAAATATTTGATTTTTCTGTTCAAAATAGAATTAAACACATTCCTTTAGTTGATAACAATCATAATCTTAAGGATATTTTTATTCAAAAAAACAACCAATTAAAAATAAGGGAAAATAAAGTAGTTGTGATGGTTGGTGGTCTTGGCAAGAGATTAGGTCATTTGACAAAAAACACACCAAAACCTATGTTGAAAATTATGGGTAAACCAATTTTAGAATATATTATTGAATCATTTATCGAAGAGGGTTTTTATAAATTTATTTTTTGTGTGAACTATAAGCATGAAGTTATAAGAAATTACTTTAAAAAAGGAGAACGATTTGGAGCTGAAATTAGCTATGTTTTTGAAAAAAATAAACTGGGTACAGCAGGTGCAATTAGCTTGATTAATAATGAAGATACTAAAGATCCCTTTTTCGTTGTTAATGGAGATGTTCTTAGTTTGGTTAATTACAATGAAATTTTAAATTCTTATACTTTGACTAAAGCTGATGCTTTAATGTGTGTCAAAAAAAATAATTATACTAACCCTTACGCAGTAGTTAATTTTGATGATGATAATAATTTAATTTCTCTTGAAGAAAAACCAGTAACTACTTTTCATTTTAATTCAGGAATATATATTATTAATAATTCTATAAAAACTCTCATAACAAAAAATAGTCTTTTTGACATGCCTGATTTGTTTATCAAAGCAAAATTGAATAATAAGATTGTCAAAGTTTACCATATTAAGGATAATTGGTTTGATGTTGGAACTAAAGAAGATTTTAAAAAGTTTGAAAATTAATGTTGAATTATATAGATGCTTAAAAAGATATTTTCACACACTCTGATTTATGGTTTAGCTCCTCATGTTTCTAAAATTGCTACAATTTTCATTTTTCCTGTTTTAACTGCAAATCTTACAGAAACCGATTATGGTATTTCGGGTGTTATATTAAGTTACATGGGTCTGTTGATTTTATTTGAGACTCTTGGCTTAAGACTTATTTTAGTTAATACATTTTATCATCACACTAATCACTTTTTAAAAAGATGGAAATTTATTTATGGCATTTTGAAAATTTGGATGGTGTTTTTTATTGTTATAAATGGTTTATTACTGTATTTTATTATACCTGATTTAGCTTATTCTAATTTCATTACTATTTTATTCTTAATATCTATTCCAAAGTTGCTATTTGGATCAGAACAACTTATATTCTCAACTTATCATCAATTAAATCAAAATCCACTACAAATAGGTTTAAGGTCTGTAATTTTTGGTTTTTTAGGTGTATTTATGACTTACTATACAATTGTAGAGCTTAAGATGGGTTACATGGGTTGGTTTTGGGCGACATTTATAACAAATATATTTAGCGGAATATCTTATTGGATTCATTTAAAATTTAAATTAAAAATAGTTCCAATTTATGTTTTTAAAACTAAACTTATTCGAAAATATTTAAAGGTGTCGCTTCCTACTATTCCTCACAACTATTCAGTTTTTTTATTAGATACATCAGACCGATTAGTCATGGATCAATTAAATGTTAATACTGACGAAATTGGTGAATATAACTTTGCGTATTCTTTTGCTAATTATTTTTCTATGATTTCTATGGCATTAGGAATTGCAGTAGGTCCTATTTTAAAACAGAAAATAAAAGAAAAAAAAGAAATAGAATTTCGGACTATTATGTTTACTCTTCAATTATTTTTTTATAATTTAACTTTTATATTTTGTATTTGGTGCAAAGAAATATTTTCTTTTTTAATAAATAATGACAAGCTTGCTTCGTTATACCCTTTGGCTATAATCCTTGTTATGTCTTACAACTATAGACCTCAATATTTAACTGTGAGTATCCGTCTATTTTACAAAGAAAAAACGTCTAAAGTTTGGAGAGTTTCTTTAGTTGCTGGTTTGATAAATTTGCTTTTAAATTTATTATTAATACCAATTTTTGGTTTTCAAATAGCGGCTGTAACTACTTTTGTTTCTCTTTTGTATATGGGTTATTATGGTTTTATTTTTTCAGATTATAAAAAGATAAAATCCGATTTGAAATATTATCCATTTTTTTGGTTAATAGCTCAAATAGCTTTAACTATCATAGCTTACTTTTTATGTGATAGTAATATTTACTTAAAATTAATTTTGTGCATTTTCATTTTTCTTTCATTTATCTTTTATGTTTTAAAAAATAAAACATTATTAATAGACAGTCCCAAGTGATGAATAATAGAAATGATGTTCACGAATTTATTTTAAAAATTGAAAGGAATTTTGACGTTAATAGCTGGGTAATATATGATGTTAGAGTTTGGCCTATAATTCGCATAAAACTTTTTATGGCAATTATTTCAAAATTAGAAAATTTTGATAGTCATTCTTTATTACCGAAAATGAATAATGAAAAATTAATTTTAATTTTTTTAAAATCAATATTATATCTACCTAGATTGCTGTTGTTTTTCACTAGTTTAAAAGCTAAAAAATTTTTATTTTTTGGTTATGATAATCATAGAATTATTTTTAATGACTCTAACTACAATAGATTTTTTGATACAATAATAAATTCTGTTAATCTAAAGAATGAATCGTATACTTTTGATTTTGGAAGTCGAAAATATGAAAACGTATGCAATAGTGAGATTTTTAATAAACTTGACAAGTTACTGCATACTTTTTTTCAACTTTACAAATTAAAACTTAAGATTTGCCCCATTTCTAAAAAAATAAATATGGATGGTTATGCTGGTTTTATTAAGTTTTTAAAATCAAACAGTTTAACCTCTCAAATCACATGTTTAGTTGAAGAGAATATCCTCAAAATCACAATTAAAGATCTCTTAATTAATTCAAAGTTTTTTGAGAAAATTCTATTAAAGACACGACCTTACAAAGTCTTTATGCTTAATTATTACTCTGAGAAATTTTTCGCACTAAATCATGCATGTTATACTATCGGAATTGATTCCATTGATATGCAACATGGTCCTCAGGCAGAAACACATTTGGCTTATGCAAATTGGTCTCAAGTTCCCAATCAAGGATATAAGTTATTGCCTAAATTTTTTTGGTCTTGGGATTTTTTTAGTTTTAACTCAACCAATAATTGGACTATTAATAATTCACATCATAAGTCAATCCAATATGGAAATCCATGGGTAGATTACTTTGTAATTAATTCAAAAGAGTATTTTGATTATCATAATCAAGATTTTGTTTTATATTCCATGCAACCATTAGGATACAATAAACTATTTCCCCAAAATATTATTGATTTGATTTCTAAATCTACTAAAAAATGGTTTTTAAGACTTCATCCGCTTCAAATTAAAAATAAAGAAAGTTTAGTTGAATTTTTTAAAGAAAAAAAACTAATTAATAAAATTGTTATTGACAAAGCTACAAATGACCCTCTTCCTGTATTATTATCAAATTGTTCCATACATTTATCAAATTACAGTGGTTGTATTATTGAAGCATCTTTACTTAATAAGTTTTCAATAATTTTACACGAAATAGGAAGAGATAATTTTTCATATTTAACAGATTTAAATAAAGCATCATATGTTAATATAAACGAACTCACAATCCAAAAAATTAATACCTTGTCTAAAATTCATCTTTCTAACAATTATAAACTTAAGACTAAAAATTATCACGACTATTTTAAGTTAATTAATTATTAATGAGTATTAGGGGCATATATGTGAATTTAAGTTCTGAAAATTTAGGTGTCAAGAATAAGATTAAGTCTATTTCTGAAGCATTAAATTCCAATAGTGAAATATCTTTTGATCTTATTGAACCTGAATTTAGTAGATTGGATAAAGTAATAGATGACATAGATTATAAACACTATGGATTATCTATTTACTCATCAAACAAAATAAAATATTTTATTGAGAAAATTTTACTTAAGTTTTCCATCTTGAAATTTGTTAGAAACTGGTTATTTAAAAAATTTTTTTTTAAAAATCTATTGAAATATCAAATTAATAACAATATTAATTATTCAATAATTAGATATCCTTTTGCAAATTTCTCTCTATTTAAATTTATTAAATCATCTCCTTCAAAAGTATTTATAGAATTTAACACTTTTGAGTTAGAAGAGTTTAAATCACAAAATCGTTTCTTTAAAATTAGTTTAAAATATTATTTAGAAATTTTTTTGAGAAAAAAAATTTTAAAAGTTTCTGATGGTATTTTTGGAGTTACTAATGAGATAATTGAATATCAAAATAGATTTTTTGATATTTCTAAAAAACCAACTTTTTTAATCAGCAATTGTATAGGTTTAAGACATAATTTTTCAATACAAAAAAAAACAAATTCTAGTGTAAATTTTGTTATTTTAATTGGAGAAGAACAACCTTGGCATGGAATAGATAGATTGATTTTTAGTTTAGAAAAGTATCCTTTAAGTACAAAAACAAATTTTTATTTTGTTGGTAATATTTCTTCAAATTCTCATAATTTAATAAATCAAACTTCGATTAAAAATGTATTTTTTATATTCTTAGGGTTAGTTAATTTGAATGAGCAAATTGAACTTTTAAAAAATGTTCATATTGGAATCGGTTCTTTATGCCTATATAGAAATTCGATGAGTGAAGCTTGTCCACTAAAGGTAAGAGATTATGCCTTACATGGTTTGCCCGTGGTAATTGGTTATAACGATACTGATTTAACCTTTAATAGAACTCTGAAGAAATTTACATTTCAGGTTGATAATAATGAATCTGCAATAAATTTCAACAAAGTTATTTTTTGGTATAGACAGTTTAACCACAATGACTTGACTGATTTTTCAAAAAATTCTCGAAATATTTTATCTTACAAAAAAAAGTTAGAACCATTTTTTGATTATTTAAAAAAGCTAGAATGAAAATTTTAATGTATTCACATAGTTTTGGTGGTCCTACAACTACTTTTATATACAACGAAATACAATATTTATCTCTCAAAGGCCATGACGTATTTTATCTTTGTAATGAATATCATTATAACCAAATAGAAGATTATTGTACTGTTATTAATATTCCTTTTAAGGATAATAAAATATGGAAGAAAATAAAATGGATTTTATGGAAAAAAGATTTGTATCTCACAGAAAAAAATAATTTATTTAGAAAAGAGCTAATTTCATTACTTAAAAAAATAGAACCTGATATTATTCATTGTCATTTTGCTTATGAAGGCATTAGGCTATTTCAAAATCTACCTAAGAAAAATTCTTATCCAATTATTTTCCATGTTCATGGATATGGTGGTTCTCAAATGCTCAAAAAGAAATCTTATATTTCTGAAATTGATAAAATTTTAAAACATCCTCTCTGTTGGACTATTATTGTTTCAGATTCAATAAAGGAAAGGTTTAAAAGTTTTGGTTTTGAATTATCTAGAAGTAAAAGAATAAACTACGGTATAGATTTAAAAAAATTTAAATATGAAATTGATAATAATAAAAATGATAAATTTACTTTTTTGCAAGTTTCTTCACTTGCTGAAAAAAAAGGTCATATTTATTCAATAAAGGCGTTTAGAAAATTTCTTGACAAAGTCATAAATCCCTCTGATTATAAATTTATTTTTACTGGATATAATTCAAATTATAAATCCATTAAAAAATTAATCGAAGATTTAGATTTATCTGAAAATATTCAGGTTTTCGGTTTTTTAAGTTCTATTGAAGTTATAGAGATGCTTTACAATGCAAATGTTTTTTTACATCATAGTATTACTGCTGTCAATGGAGATGAAGAAGGAATTCCTAATTCTATAATGGAGGCCATGGCAATGAAATTACCAATTCTTACAACCTATCACGCTGGGATTCCCGAATTAGTTCAACATGGTGTTAATGGATTATTATCTTCAGAAAAAGATGTTGACAATTTATCTAATCAGATGCTTGAAATAATTTATTGGAAAAAATTGGAAAAAAATAGACTTAAAATTAAAGAGCAATTCAATTATCAAATTCATAACGAATTATTATTAGATTTTTACAAAAAAATTATTAATTCTTAATTATGGTTTATTTAACATTTAATGATCCTATTTCTGGTGTTTACAAAAGCCAAGTAATAGATGTCTTACATTCATTAAATAAAATAAATAAATCTTATATAACATTAATTTCTTTTTTTTCACTAAGAAATTATTTATCCGAAAGAAGAAAGTTGAAAAGACTTTATCCAAAAAGCATTTCTTTGCCCATGTTTCCTAAATTGAAAAATTGGAAACTTAATGCTTTTATTTTAAAATTATTTATCAATGAGGAGATTATAATTTGTAGAGGTGTTTTTGCAACAAATATCGCATTAGCGATATCTAACACAAAATCAAGGATAATTTATGACGGTAGAGGAGCTGTTACTGAAGAATATAATGAATTTAATGTCGGAGGAGATTTTTGTTTAAATGAGATTAAACATTTAGAAAAAAATGCTGTTTTAAAAACTTTTTTTCGAATTTCTGTTTCTAGTAAATTAGTTGAATATTGGATTAACAAATTTGGTTATAATTTAGATAAACATGTAGTTATTCCCTGTACTTTATCTTACTATAAAGAAGGGAATCATTCTAAAATTTCAAGAAAAGATTTGAATTTTGGTAATGATGATATAGTTATTGTTTTTTCTGGAGGAACAGGACTATGGCAATCTTATAATCTTTTAATTCAATTTTTGGAAAAATTTTTATTATCAAACAAAAAAGTCAAAATCTTGTTTCTGTGCAAAGAAAATCATGAAATAAATTCTTTTACTAGAAAATATAAATCTAGAGTTTTTATTAAATGGGTAAATTTTACAGATGTTTTTACTTATTTAAGTTTAGCTGATTATGGCATTGTTGTTAGAGAGGAATCTATAACTAATTTAGTATCATCACCTGTTAAAATTGCAGAATATCTTTCCTGTGGTTTGAAAATCTTAATTTCAAAAAAAATTGGAGATTCCTCAGATTTTATTGTTGACAACGATTTAGGTCATATATTGGATGAAAAAAACCTACCTACTATTTCTGGAGTTTCTATTGAAGAAAAGAAACGAATCAAAAACATTACAAATCATTATTTTCATAAAAAATCAAATTATATTCAAAATAAATTTGAAATTTTAATTCATGCTTTAATTTCTTAGTTTTGATTTTTACTTTTTACTTACAATTTATTTTATTAAATGAAAATTGCATTTTTAACTGACGGTATTTATCCATTTGTTGTTGGTGGAATGCAAAAGCATTCATATTGTTTAGCAAAGGAATTAGTTATTTTGGGTAATCAGGTTGATTTATTTCATTCAATCAATTATGGCGAAAATATTCCAAGTTCTAATTTTGTTAATAATGTATTTTTTAAAGGAAAACATAAATTCAAAAATATTTATTGTATAAATTTTCCTAAGTCATTTTATTTCCCTGGTCATTACCTATATAACTCGTACAAGTACTCTTCATGGATTTTAAATATTTTAGAAAAACATTCCGAAAAATATGATGTTATTTATTCACAAGGATTTACTTCTTGGAAACTTTTATTTAATAAAAATAAAATTAAGTCTAAAATATATGTTAATTTTCATGGTTTTGAAATGTATCAATATGCTCCAAATCTCAAGACTAAAATAGAGCAATTTTTATACAGGCCCATAGTTAAAAACATATGTGCAAATTCAGATTTTGTTTTTTCATTTGGAGGTAAAATTTCTCACATTATAAAATCTATTGGAATTAACAGTTCAAAAATTATAAACTCTTTCAATGGTATTTCTCCTTTTTGGATAATTAAAAAGAATAATTTTTTAACAAATGAACCATTAAGATTTTTGTTTATTGGAAGAAACGAAAGAAGAAAAGGTTATAAAGAATTATGTAATGCGTTGTTAGAAATTAATAGTAATAGCCTTGAATTTCACTTTGTTGGTGAAATACCAATAAATCAAAGATTATCTATTTATAACCATTCCTTAATTTATCATGGCTTAATAAAGGAAGATGCCAAGAAGATGAAAATTTTTGATCAATGTGATGTTTTGATATGTCCAAGTTTTTCAGAAGGTATGCCCACTGTAATTCTTGAAGCTATGTCAAGAGGGATGGTTATTTTAGCCAGTAATGTAGGAGCTATTGATGCTATGGTTTCTGAAAAAAATGGTATTTTAATGAATGGGAATTCCAAATCTGAAATTGTAAAAGCCATTCATAAAATATTATCAAAAAATAAACATGAAATTAAGTTATTAAAAAATTGTTCAATTGAATTAGTTAACTCTAATTTTACATGGAAAAAGATAGCAGAAGATTTAAACATAAAATTATTAAAAATGTAAATTTTAGCTCAATAACATGAAAGATAGTTTACATTTTACAATTAATATTTTTGGAGTAATTTCAATATGGGTTTTCACAGCTTTTTTTTCTTCTGTTTTATCACAAATATTTATTTTTTCAACATTTATCTTTTTTGCACTAAAAGGGCTTAAGTTCCACTTGTTTTTTGTTTACATACTTTTTCTAATATTGTCTGATTCAAGATTAGAAATTCTATCTTTTATTCCATCAGTAAAACCACTGGTTTCTTTAATGTTTTACTTTATTACTTTTTTAATTATTAAGAAAAGTAAGTTTTCCAGCTCATTGATTAGTGTTAAATTCTTATTACCGTTTGTGATTTTAGTTTTTCTTAGTTACATTATTAATGATTTTAATACACTAGTATTACAAAAATCTATTTCATATATTCTACTCTTCTTGTTAATTCCTTTGTTGATTGATAATTTAATTTTGGAAAATAGAAATAAATTCATCAAATCAACAGCTTATATATTTGCTTCGGTTCTCGTACTTGGATTTATATCCATTTATTTTCTAGATGATTTTTCCTTACTCAAGGGAAGATATAGAGGTGTTTTCGGGAACCCTAATGGATTAGGTATATTTTGTTTGTTATTTTTTTTTATAGTTGAATTGTCTTTCAATAAACATAATAATTATTTAAATCATTACGAAAAGTACTTCTTCATTTTTTTAATTTTCGTAAGTCTTTTATTAACTCAATCAAGAAGCTGTTTACTTGCGATTTTAATTTATTATGTTTTTAATTTTTTAATAAGTTATTCATCTGTCTTAGCAATATCTTTTTTACTATTTACTTTTATAATTTTTGGTTACATGTCCTTTAATTTAAAATATTTGGTATCTTTTTTAAGTCTTGAAAATTATATTAGAATCGAATCAATTGAAGATGCATCAGGAAGGTATGTTGCATGGGATTTTTTGAAATCTAAATTTACAATTCAAAATATCTTTTTTGGAAATGGTATTGGCAGAACTGAAATTTTGTTTAAAAATAACTACTCATATTTATCTATGCTTGGACACGAAGGGAACGCTCATAACTCGTTTTTAACTTTATTATATGATATAGGTTTTTTTGGCTTAATTTCACTATTTTTTTATGTAATCAAATCCTTTTTAAACTCTGTAAATTTCATCAAATACATACCAATTATTTTTGGAGTTTCTATTAGTGCATTCTTCGAGTCTTGGTTATCAGCATCTTTAAATCCATTTACGATTTTATTTGTTTTTATAATTGTTCTTGTTCAATTAGATAATCAAAAATTAGACCATGTAAATAATTAAATCTTAATGTTTAATTTATTTATAATTTTATTTAATGTATTAGACCAAGTGCTTGTGTCGTACTTTAATGATAACTCTAGGCTTTTTTTTGAAAATTTTAAAAGTTCTTCATTTGTAAGACTTGCTATTTTCTCCATTTTATCTACAAGACTATTTACATTTTTTGCTTTGAATAAATATCCGTTTTCACCATCTTTTAAAAATTCATAATTAGATCCAACTTTATCACTACATATTATTGGTAAACCAGCAGCTGTAAATTCTTGTAATGCCATTCCCCAATGATCATAATGAGAGGGCATTATAAAGATTCCAGATTGATCAACTAGTTCATGGATTAATTCAGGCTGAATAAAACCGTGATGTATAATATTTTCATGTTTTGGTTTTACGTTAAATAATTCACCTTCACCTACACAATGAAGTTTCCAATTTTTATTTTTTTTATTAAAAATATAGAATGCTCTCCACAAATCTTGAACTCCTTTTAATTTTAAGTATCTACCAACGTAGAGAAATGTTTTTGGGAAGTCTTTTTCTTTTTTTTTGTAAGATTTATAAAATGCTTCATTTTGTTTTTTTAAATCCGTTGCGTAAAATCCTAGAAATATTTCATCTTCTTTGAACCCCAATTTTTTAGCATATTTTTTTTGAACTTCTCCAGGAATCCAACATAAATCAAATAAGGGTTTAATTTTAAATGGGAAGATAATTTTTCCAATATTTTGTCTCATTGTATTTTTCCAATAATTGTCAAACATTAAAATTGTTGTAATGGCTCTATTTGTTTTTATCACACTAATGTATTCTTTGTCAATCCATCCACAGCATATTATAATTTTGATTTTATTTGTCTTAATGTATGAATCTATATTTACTTCATTTTTTAGGTAAACCTTAATGTTATTTTCGAACTTAAATTTGAATGGTGCCTCCTTATTTATAGGCCATCTTATAACATGAAGTTTGTTTTGATTATTATTTTTGGCATAGTGATTTAAGCAGTTTGAACTGTATCCTGCAAGTTCTGTGTATAGAAATAAAATATTCACTTCTTACTTTTATTATAATTCACAATTATTGGAACTTAGTTTTTGTTAATAATACTACAAATTTTTAGATTATTGATAGCATATACTTATTGCTTATAAATATTTTAAATTAAGTTTACAGAAATTTTTAATATGATTAAAATTTTAATAACAGGTGGAGCAGGAAACGTAGGTGGAGCACTTGCTCGAAAATTGGTAGAAAATCAGAACCATTTTATTGTAATAGCTG
>MDTG01247309.1_pt1 | contig 11220 bp, 9 predicted proteins | sample 811421 | NCBI WGS metagenome assembly MDTG01 (sample SAMN05326645, study PRJNA326480) | marine metagenome | isolation source: seawater | place: Pacific Ocean: South East | collected 2011
CAGATGCATTTCAGATAGGTCTTCATGATTCTATTTTAAAATTATCAAAAAAATTCCATTTAGAAGTATTACATCAGACCAGCAAAATAAATAAGTATAATTTGGAAAAATTTTATAAAGAGAATAAAATTAAATATAATTTATTTAATTTCAAAAATGATTTGTATAAATTAACCCAAGATATAAATCTATGTATAACAAGGGCAGGAGCATCAAGCTTAGCTGAGCTTGTTCACTCAAACATACCCTTCATAGCCGTTCCTTATCCATATGCCAAAGATAATCATCAATTCTTTAATGCGTTATTTTACAAAAATTTAAATTGTTGTTGGATGATTGAACAAAGTTCTAATTTTTCAAATGAAATTGATAATTTGATTTCAGGTATAATTGCAAACAAAAATGATATTAAAAAAAAAATAGATGCTATGAAAAAAATAAGTTACGAAAACTCATGGAATAATATAAACTATAAAATAATAAGTATTATTAATGAAAATTGATTTAGCTAAATCTGAAATAATTCATTTTGTTGGTATTGGTGGGATTGGAATGAGTGGCTTAGCACTTATAATGCACGGCATGGGTTTTAAAATCCAAGGTTCAGATCTATACTTAAATAAAAACATTGAGAGGCTTAAAAAGAAAAAGATTAAAATTTCAATTGGTCATTATAAAAGCAATATAAATAAAGCAACAGTTTTAGTTATTTCCTCGGCGATTAAAAAAAATAATCCAGAATTTATAGCGGGTAAAATTAAAAATTTACCTATTTACAAAAGAGGACAAATGTTAGGTCATATAGCTTCTTTAACAAAAAACATAACCGTAGTAGGCTCTCACGGAAAGACTACCACAACTTCACTGATTGCATCTATATTTTCAAAGACAAAAATCGATCCTACGATTATTAATGGCGGAGTTTTAAATTCATTTAATAGTTCAGCAAGATTAGGTAACAGTAACTGGAGCATACTAGAGCTAGATGAATCAGATGGAAGTTTTTTAGAGGTCCTTCCAACCTACTCAATAATTACTAATATTGATAGAGAGCATATGGACTATTATAAAACTATGGATAATTTAAAGGAGTTATTTAAAAAATTTTTAGAAAAAGTTCCCTCATTCGGAAAATCATTTATTTGTAACGATGATAAAATTAATAGAGAAATAATTAAAAAATTAAAGAATAAAAATTTTTATACTTATGGCACAAAGCATAATTCAAATTTTCAAATTAATAATATTTTACAAAATAAAAATTTTTCGAAATTTAATTTAAAAATTTTAATGCCAGGTAAAAAAAAGTTTTTCATTAAAAATATAAAAATACCAATTTTAGGTATGCATAATATCAGAAATGCAACAGCAGCTATTGCAGTTGCTATTACTATAGGAATATCTTCAAACATTGTAAAAAAAGGCTTGTCAACCTTCAAGGGAGTTCAGAGAAGATTTAATAAAATATTTACTTTTAAGGGAGTAGATTTCTATGATGATTACGCACATCATCCCAGCGAAATAAAAGAGGTGTTAAATGGTGTTCGAACGGCTTATAAAAAAAAAAAAATTGTGTGCATTTTTCAACCACATAGAATCTCTCGTTTAAGGGATTTAAAAAAGGATTTTACTTTATCTTTTAAGAATTCTGACCAAGTAATTTTATGCCCAATATTTGCAGCTGGAGAAAAAATGAAGTTAGGATTTAATTATTACGACTTTGCAAAAGACATTGCTAAAAATTCAAAAGTAGAATTATTCCTAGTTAAAGATAAAAATAATTTAGCCAGATTTATAAAACAAAATATTAATGGAAATAAAATAGTAATTGGTATGGGCGCTGGATCTATCTCAAATTGGGTAAGAGATCTACCAAATCTTATATGATAGACAAAAATAAATTTGAAAATTTTTCAAAGCAAATAATTAGTAAACTTGAATTTGATTTTAGCATCAAAAATTCTAACTGGTTTAACATAGGAGGGAATGCAAAAGTTTTTTTTAAACCTGATAGTTTAAATGATCTAGTCTTATTCCTTCAAAATTTTGGAAATACTCAAAAAATTTTTATTTTAGGAGCGGGTTCAAATATACTCTTTACTGATAAAAGTTTTGATGGTGTTGTATTAAAACTAGGCAAAAATTTTAAAAATATTTCAATATTACCAAACAATGTGATTGTAGCAGGTAGTGCCGTTTTAGATCATAAATTGTCAAATTTTGCAATGGAAAATGAAATAGGAGGCCTTGAATTTTTATCATGTATTCCTGGAACAGTAGGTGGAGGATTAAAAATAAATTCTGGTTGTTTTGGTAGAGAATTTAAAGATATTTTATTATCTGTGCAAGTTATTGATAGAAAAGGTATTATTCAAACAATACCCGCATCAAAAATTAAATTTGGATATCGACATAGTCCCCTTGATAAAAATTTAATTTATTTAAGTGCTTCTTTTCAAGGAATAAAAAAAAACAAGCAAGACATAGAAAAAACAATAAATGAATTTAAAGAAGAAAAAAATAAAAGGCAGCCTAGCAAAATAAAAACAGGAGGTAGTACATTCAAAAATCCAATAGGAAAAACTAAACTTAAAGTATGGGAATTAATTAAAAATTCAGTATCTTTATCTAAAAATTTTGGTGATGCAAAAATATCAGATAAACATTCTAATTTTTTTATTAATTCAGGAAGTGCAAGATTTGAAGATATGATTAAATTAATTAATTACGTAAAAAATAATGTAGAAAAAAAACAAGGCATCAAATTAGAAACTGAAATTGAAATTGTTGAATAAATGAAAAAAATACTCATTCTAGGAGGTGGAATATCAAAAGAAAGAGAAATAAGTCTAGAGACATCAAAACAGGTTAATAAAACTTTAAAAAAAAAATTTAAAACTAAAATTTGTGAGCCAGATAACAACCTGATTAAAAATATTAAGAAATTTAAACCAAATATTATATTTAACGCTTTGCATGGTAGATTTGGTGAAGATGGATATATTCAATCTATTCTAGAAAAATTTAAAATCAAATATACTCATTCTGGGGTTATTTCATCTTGTATAGCTATGAATAAAATTTTATCAAAAAAAATTTTTATAAAAAATAAAATACTTACACCAAACTATATAAAATTTAATTTTAACAAAAAAAATTTAAAATTAACAAAAATTATAACAAGTTTTAATAAAAAACTTAAATTTCCATTAGTGATTAAACCAATTAATGAAGGATCAAGTGTTGATGTATTTATTTGTACAAAAAAAAATATTTTAACAAATTTAAAAAAGCTAAAAAAATATCAAGAAATAATTATTGAAGAATACATTGGTGGTCGGGAGATACAGGTTGCTATATTGGGTAAAAAAAAGTTAGGTGCAATAGAATTAAAACCAAAAAGAAAATTTTATGATTATACTGCAAAATACAGCAAAAATGCAAAAACAGAACATATAATACCAGTCGATATTCAAAAAAAATATCTAAACAAAGTATTAGATTTAAGTTTAAAAGCTCATAAACTTTTAGGCTGTAGAGGAGTAACAAGATCAGATTTTAAATTTTATAAAAATAAATTTTATTTATTAGAAATTAATACTCAACCAGGTATGACTAAACTTTCTCTTGTACCTGAAATTGCAGCTTATAAAGGTATATCTTTCTATAAATTATTAGAATGGATAATAAATGACGCCTCAATTAACAGATAAAATAAAAAAGATTCCCATATATTTAATTCTATTATTTTTTTTATCAACAACTTATAATTCTCAGTTTGCAAAAAACCTAAATGAAATATTTAAAATTAAAAAAGTTAAAATAGAAAATAATTTATACAAGCAAGAATTTAATAATTTAATTGACCAAAATATATTTAAAATAAATAAAAAATATATTATGAATAATATTATAAAATTTCCAATATTAGAAAAATTTAAAATTAATAAAATATATCCCAATACAATTAGCATTTCCTTAATTGAAACTAAAATACTAGCCAAGTATTATATTAAAGATGATTTATTTTATATCGGCGCAAATGGAAATATTTTTAAAATTAAAAATGATAACCATAAAGTTTTATTAATAGAGGGGAATTATAATTTAAATAAATTTAATTTATTTTTAAAAAATATAATGATTTCTAATTTAAATTTTGACTCAATAGAAAAATTAATTTTTTACCCTTCATACCGATGGGATATAGTTTTTGAAAATAAAACAATTCTAAAACTACCAAATAAGGAATTACAAAAAAACCTTCAAACAGCAGAAATATTACTTCAAACAGATAAGTTTAAAGGTAGAGTAATTGATTTGAGAATTAATAATAAAGTTATAGTTTCTAATGAATAGTGAAATTTTTTTTAACCTATCAACTGATAAGATATCAATTATTGTTTTTGATAAAGATAAAAAAGAAGATGTTTATAACAAAACTCAAAATTTTGATAAATCTTTGTCTAAAGATATTTTTATTAAAAAAAATTTAAATTTAACTTTAGAAAAACAAATTTTATATATTGAAAAAATAATTGGTAGGTCATTAAATAAAATTAATTTAATGATAGATGATTCAAGTGATTTGATAATTACAGCATCATCAAAAAAAAACTATGATAAAAAACCAATCCAAAAAAGCCAGATTGAGTATCTTATACAGGATTTAAAACAACAAATTCAAAAAAGTAACCAAGAATTAAAAATTTTACACATAGTTGTTAATAATTTTATTCTTGATGGGAACTTATTTAAAGAAATACCTTTAAATAAATGCTGCAATAATCTGGTTGTTGAAGTTAAATTTATATGTATAAAAAAAAATTTGATAAATTTTATTGAAGATATTTTTAGTAGATACCAAATTGAGATAAGGTCAATTATAAGTACTAAATATGCTAAATCCCTAGTTGCAAATTATACAATCAATATTCAGGAAGCTAGGTCGATGATATTGAGTGGTTCTAACTATAATGAAGTTCTAGTTTCGCCAAAAAAAACAGGTAAGTTGGGCTTTTTTGAAAGAATTTTCCATTTGTTATCGTAGTTGTATTTTATTGTAACATTAGTTGTCTGTCTTAATTTTTTCTAGCGCTCTATAAAGTTGAAATGTCTATTCTAAACCAAAAAACTATTAAATCAAAAATTGAATTTAGTGGAATAACTTTGCACAAAGGTAAAATTGCAAATGTAAAAATATTACCATCTGAGCCTAACTCAGGAATTATCTTTAAAAGAGTAGATCTAAAATTAAAAAATATTATTATTCCAAGTTATCAAAATGTTTCTGATGCAACTTTATGCACCACCTTATCTAATGAATTTGGAGTTAATGTATCAACAGTAGAACATTTAATGGCCGCTTTATATGGTAAAGGAGTAGATAATGCTATAATTGAAATCGACCAGGACGAATTACCAATTATGGATGGTTCCTCAAAATTTTTTGTTGAGGCTATCGATAAAGTTGGACTTACAGTAAGTGAAGTTCCAATTAAGATTATTAAAATTCTTAAAAAAGTCGAAATAAAGCATGAAAATAAATTTATAACTATTGAACCATCGAGAACATCTCTCGAGATTGATTTTGAAATTAAATTTAACAATCCATTAATTGGGGTCCAACAAAATAAGATCAATGTATACGAGACTGAACTTAACGAAATTTATAATTCTAGAACATTTTGTTTATACGAAGATGTTGAAAAATTAAGAAAAATGAATTTTGCTAAAGGTGGCTCTCTTGAAAATGCAATAGTTGTTCAAAATGATAAAGTTTTAAACAAAGATGGACTAAGAAATAAAAAAGAATTTGTTAATCATAAAATTCTTGATTGTATGGGGGACCTTTACTTGTCAGGTTATAAAATCGTTGGAAAAATTATTTGCTCTCAAGGTGGTCATAAACTGACAAATGAACTTTTGAGAGAAGTTTTTAAAGATAATCAAAATTTCTCGATTTTTGAGTTAAAGGAAAAAAATATTCCTCACGCATTTATCAACAAAACAGCTCTAAAATCGATAGCATAAAAATATTTCGAGTTTTTAATTTTTTCTGTTAAAAAATAGAAATGAAAAATTCACTATACTATTTTATCATATTGTTGTTTTTATTTTCGTGTTCATCAAAAGATAATGAGAAAGTATCAATATTAAAAGAAAAGGACCTAGAGCTTCAGATGATCGAAGTTTATAAAGACGGACTTAAAGAACTCGAAAAGGGTGATGTTATTTATGCATCAAGAAAGTTTAATGAGGTAGAGTTGTTGTATCCACAGTCAGAATGGGCTTCTAAATCAATTCTTATGGCTGCATATGCTTTTTATTCTCAGAATTATTATGAAAGATCTATTAGTGAATTAGAAAGATTTATATCAAAATATCCTAAACATAAAAATATAGATTATGCATATTTTTTATTAGCAATGAATTATTATGAAAATATTGTTGATGAAAAAAAAGATTTAGAACCTTTGCTTTTATCAAAAGAAAAATTTGAGTTTGTAATTAAAAATTATCCAGAAACAGATTTTGCTCAAGATTCAATTTATAAGATTGGCTTAATTCAAGATGTATTAGCCTCAAAAGAAATGTATATTGGAAAATATTACCTTAAAAGAAAAAAGTGGGCTGCTGCAATTAATAGATTTAAAACAATTTTAGTAGATTATGACACTACCGTATATGTAGAAGAAGCCCTACATAGACTAGTCGAGGCACATTATAAAATTGGATTAATAAGTGAAGCTGAAAAATACGCAAGTGTTTTAGGCTATAATTATCAGTCTAGTGAATGGTATGAACAAACATATAAAATCTTTAATAAAGAATATAAAACGTCCGAATTAATTAAAAAAGATAAGGATAAAAAATCAGTTTTTAAAAAATTTAAAAATATTTTTAAATGATTAAAAAAAAAAATTCTGAAATTGAAAAAGATTATCTAAAAAAAATCAATAAAATTCAAAAGCTGAATAAGGCTTATTATGTTAACAGCAAACCAATTGTTGAAGATAAGATTTATGATGAATTAAAAAAAAATATTTTAGATCTAGAAAAAAAATATTATTTTCTTAAAAATGAGATGTCTCCATCAACTTCAGTTGGTTACAAACCCTCAAAGAATTTTAAAAAAGTTCGTCATATGACACCAATGTTATCACTTGGTAATGCCTTTAACAGGGATGATCTGATAAATTTTGAAAAGAAAATTTATAATTTTTTAAGTTTTAATCATAATACAAAAATAGAATATAGTGTAGAACCGAAAATTGATGGAATATCCGCATCTTTATTCTACAAAGATGGAAAATTTATTCAGGGATTATCACGTGGGGATGGTGCACAAGGGGAAGATATAACTGAAAATTTAAAAACGATTGAAGATATACCAAAAGATTTAAATGGAAAAGATTACCCTCATGAAATTGACATTAGAGGTGAGGTATTTATTAATAATTCAGATTTTGAAAATTTAAAAAATAAGTTTGCTAATCCCAGGAATGCAGCATCAGGTTCTCTAAGACAAAAAGATCCAAAAGAAACTAAGAAAATCCCATTAAGGTTCGTTGCCTATACCTTTGGATATTCAAAAGATTTAAAAATTAAAAATCAATTTGAATTTTTAGTAAGCTTAAAAAAATGGGGATTTAAAACTAACGAATTCAATAAAGTTATTTCTGGAATAGAAAATTTAATCACTAATCACAAAAAAATTGAGGAGCAAAGAAATAAAATAGACTTTGATATAGATGGATTAGTTTACAAAGTTAACGATTTCAATCTTCAAAAGAGATTAGGATATGCTGCAAATGCACCTAGATGGGCTGTAGCTCACAAGTTTTCAGCTAATAAATCAATTTCTGAAATCTTAAAAATTGAAATTCAGATTGGCAGAACAGGGGCTTTGACACCTGTTGCTAAAATAAAACCAGTTAACATAGGAGGTGTGCTAGTTTCAAATGCAACATTACATAACGAAGATGAAATTAATAGAAAAGATATCAGATTAGGCGATACAGTAATAGTTGAAAGAGCAGGAGATGTCATTCCACACGTAATATCGGTTGATAAAAAGAAAAGAAATAAAAATTCTAAAAAATTTGTTTTTCCAAAAAAATGCCCCTCCTGTGGTTTTGAAACAATTAAAGAATTTAATAAAATTACAAAAAAATTTGATGCTGTTAGAAGATGTCCAGATAGAGGTTTTGAATGTGAAAAAATTGCAATAGAAAAGATTAAACATTTTATATCAAAAGATGCATTTAATATCGATGGTTTTGGTAAAAAAATTGTAGAAAGTTTTTGGGCTAAAAAATTGATAAGATATCCAAATGATATTTTTAACTTGGATTATAAAGTTATCTCTAAATTAGAAGGATGGGGAGATATTTCGGTTGCAAATTTAAAATATTCAATTGAAACAAAAAAAAAAATCACTTTAAGTAGATTTATTTATTCTATGGGCATAAGGCATATTGGGCAGGAAAATGCAAAGTTAATTGCTAAAAATTTAAATTCGTTAGACAACTTTTTAAGCATGAAGAACCAATTGGATTTTAGGCATCTATTAAATATTGATGGAATTGGTGATACTCAAATTATCTCAATTCAAAACTTTTTTTCAAACAAAAAAAACTTATTAATGCTTGAAAAATTTAAAAAAATTATAGAAATTCTTCCCGAAGAAGAAAATATTATTGGTGGTATTTTTAAAGGTAAAACATTTATGTTAACTGGTAAACTTGAAGGAATAAGTAGAGCAGAAGCAAAATCTCTAATTGAAAAAAATTCTGGAAAAATAAGTAGTAATGTAAATAAAAAATTAGACTATCTTGTTATTGGAGATAAGCCAACGATTAGAAAAGTTAATGAGGCCAAAGATTTGAATATTAAAGTGATTTCACAAAAAGATTTTTTAAAAATGTTAAATTTTAAAGATTTTTAATAAGCCATTTTTTTTCTTTTGGGTTTAAGAATTTTGATAATTTTTTATATACCGTCAAATGATAATCGACGAGGTAACTTTTTTCTGATTTGTTTAAAAGTTTATAATTAATTAAATCTTTATCAATTGGAGCCAAGGTTAAGTTTTCCCAAACTAATTTTTTACCTGATTTTTTTGCATATAATAAATTTTCTATTCTAATTCCAAATTTCCCCTTTTCATAGTATCCTGGTTCGTTACTCATAATCATACCTTCTTCCAATTTTACTCTATTATTTTTTGATATTGATTGGGGTCCTTCATGAACATTTAAAAAATAACCTACACCATGTCCTGTCCCATGTTTGTAATCTAATTTATGTTGTTTTAAAAATTTACGTGCTTTTATATCCAGTTTATATCCAGCTGAGTATTTATTTAAATTACTTGTGGCAACAGCAATATGACCTTTTAAAATTAGAGTAAAGATTTTTTGAATTCTACTTGATGGCTTTGAGAAGCATATTGTTCGTGTTACATCAGTTGTTCCATATTTGTATTGCCCACCAGAGTCGCATAAAAAAATATCTTTATTTTTAATTAATCTATTTGTTTCTTTAGATGCCCTATAGTGAACAATAGCTCCGTTTGGCCCTGATCCAGCAATAGTATTAAAGCTAGGATATAAATAATTTTTATTTTTTTTTCTAAAATTTTCTAATTTTTTTTCTGCTTCAATTTCTGTTATTTTTGCTTTTGTTTTATTTTTCATCCAAAATAAAAATTTAGTTAAAGCCACACCATCTTCGATGTGAGATTTAATCATATTTTTAATCTCTGTAGAATTTTTTTTTGATTTTAAAATATAGCAAGGATCTATATTGCTTATTATTTTAAATTTTTTAGAAATAATATTTTCTTTTAAAATTGAACAGGTTTTACCATCAATAATAATTTTTTTACCTTTTAAACTTTTAACAAAAAATTCAAATTTTTTTGGATTTATAATTTGATAATTTAAGTTCTTTTGTTTTAATAAATTATTTAATTTTTTTTGCCTACATACTAAAAATATTTTTTTATTTTTATCTATAAAACAATTACAATTTGGTATAGGTGAAAAAGGCACATCCGACCCCCTAATATTTAACATCCAAGCTATATTTTCGGGGGCACTTATAAACAAATAATCAGAACTTTTTTTTCTTATAATATTTGCGACTGTTGATATTTTTGAGACATGATTTTTTCCTGCTGCGTTTTTTGGCAAAGAGTAAAATGGTTTCCCTTTATAAACATTAAAACTTCCTAAATTGTCTATAAGATTCGTATTTATTGATATAAGAAGTAAATTTTTTCCAAAAAAATAATTTAGATAATCTTTGGTAAATAAGTTCGGATCAAAACCTAATTTTATATTTCTAAAAATATTTTTTGGTAAAATTTTAGGTATTTCAATGATATTAAAATTTTTGCCGGATTCTTTTTTAGCTTGTAGTATATATCTTCCATCTACAAATAAATAATTTATATTTTTTAATATTACAGCAATACCTGCAGATCCACTAAAATTTGAAATTAACTTTAATCTGTCATACCTTACGTTTTCAGAAAAAAAATCATCATTTTTAGGAACTATATAACCATCGATATTATATTCCCACAAATTATTAACTAATTTTTTGAGTTTATCTTTTGTCACTTTAATCTTTTTTGGTACCTAATCCAACCTGGACTCCTTGTACTTTCTTCAATCTCAAAATCCTGATTAAATTCAAAATCCGAGTCTTGATTTTCATTATCTTCACTAACAATATTTTTTTCAATAAATTTCTCTGGTAGTTCCTCAATAAATCTTGAGGCAATACTATCAATCCAATCACCTTGGTAAAATCTATTCATAGAAAACGAAATGTATGCAATTTTTTTTGCCCTTGTTATACCCACATATGCTAATCTTCTCTCTTCTTCTAAACCTTTTTCACCTTTTTCCTCTAAAGATTTTTGATGAGGAAAAAGCCCCTCTTCCCATCCAGGTAAAAATACTATGTCAAACTCTAAACCTTTAGAAGCATGCATAGTCATAAGATTAATTTTTTGTCCATCCCATTCTTGGTCTATAGATGTTGCTAAAGAAACATGTTCTAAAAAACTTTCCAAGTTATCAAATTCTTTCATTGCACTCAAAAGTTCTTTGAGATTTTCTAATCTATTTTCATTTTCTAAATCTTTTTTATTTTTGAGCATAGCAGAATAACCAGACTCATCTAAAATAGTTTGAAGCAATTTAA
>MDTG01116726.1_pt1 | contig 11219 bp, 10 predicted proteins | sample 811421 | NCBI WGS metagenome assembly MDTG01 (sample SAMN05326645, study PRJNA326480) | marine metagenome | isolation source: seawater | place: Pacific Ocean: South East | collected 2011
AATATCTGAGTCTAGAAGAATCGCGTTTGTCTGGAGATGATAGTGTTAGCCAGCTCTATATAAATAGGCAGACATTAACAGGCCCTCTGATAGGTGCCTCCATGAGCTTTAGGTTGGATGCTTGGGATGCTTCAAGCAATTGGTCTCTGCGGTCGATGGGCTTAAGATCTTTATACCTAACAGCTTTTTATGAAAAAGTTGAATATAATAATTACAGAACACCTGACACAGTTTTTGATAACGATTCAACAGGTATTGCTTTTACTTTTGAGTCTAGTCTATGACTGAAAGTAGTCAGCAAATATGCTGGAAGTTGGAAATTGCCTACCTCGGCTTTAATTACTGTGGCTGGCAAAGCCAGCCGGACGGCTCAGCAGTCCAGGACCATATAGAAAAAGCCTTGAAAATATTGCTGCGACAGGAGGTTCGAATTCTTGGAGCTTCTCGCACTGATTCAGGGGTCCACGCTGAGCATCAAGTAGCTTCTTTCAATTATGCTAAACCTATTGATAAAGAAAAGTTCCTAAAAAGTTGTCAGGGCCTACTTCCAGCAGATATTGCGATTCTTGATATCACTGAAGCGCCGCCTGATTTTCATCCCATAGTTACTTCTACAGGTAAAATATATCGATATCGTATTTGGCGTGAAGGAATTATTCACCCGTTTGTTAAAGGATTTGTCTGGGCCGTACCCTCCAGAGTGGATTGGGATGTTTTTTTTCGAGAAGCTAAGGTTGTTGAAGGGGTTCATAATTTTAGATCCTTTTGCGCCTCAGACTCTAGTGTGCAAACTTTTGAGCGTGAAATTTATTCTGTGCATGTAGATGACCGGGGGCCATTAATTGATGTATGGATTATGGGTTCTGGATTTTTAAAGCAGATGGTTCGCGCTTTGGTTGGGACGCTTATTGATATAGCAAGCGGTAAATTGGACCAGGATATGAATTCAATTCTCATGGCAAAGGATAGAACTGTGGCGGGGAGGACTGCGCCGGCTTCAGGTTTAACCTTGGTTAGAATTCTTTATGAAAATCCGTTGGACTTGCGGACCTTTTCAGTCGAGCAGGGTCAAGGTTTTGCTTTCGGGTTGCATCGGCCTGTCACATAATTTAGATGTTGCCAAATTGGCTATGTGTTACAATTTTCTATACGTAAATTTCCAGTGGGGACTTTCACGCATGTCTTATGGCTGGTCCAGTATTTTATTCTTAGTAATGATTTATCTCCCTTCTTGTTCTACAGTCTCTCCAAAAAGAGATAAGGTCCAAAAGATAGCCATTGATAAAAGGGATGAGCTGCCAACGTCTTTGTGGTCTCCAAGCAAGCGAGAAATATATGCTGGCTATTATTTTATGATTGGCGAGTACAAAAGCCTGGAGCGCTCCTGGGTTGATGCAAATAGGTGGTATGAGGCTGCCTATCATTTGGACTCAAACTCTTTTTTGGCTTGGAAATCGATATCATCTTTGGCTCAGAGTGGCAGGCTTACGGATGCAATGTATAGGGCAAAAAAAATAATTTTGCTATACCCGAGGGATATGAGGCTAAGGACTTTATATGGTCAATTATTAGTTAGAATGGGCATGATTGAGGAAGGGGTTCGAGAGTTAGAGAAGTCGTTAGTCCTAGATCCAACTCAAACAGAGCCTTATCTGACCTTGATACAGGTCCATGAGTATCAGCAGAAACCACGGAAAGCTCTTGTGGTAGCAAAGGATCTCGTTGAAAAGAACCCATCTTATAGTGACGGTTGGTCGATTATTGCTAGATTATATTTGGCAACCAAGCAACCATCTAATGCCTTATATCCGGCGAAAATGGCCTATGATCTGATGTCAAATGACCCTGAAAAAGTCTTAGTTTATGCTTTGGCCTTAGAGATGAATGGCGAGTCTCGAAAAGCAGTGGCTCTCTATGAAGCCCTTTTTCGCTTGAATCCGACAAATAATGAGCTGATAGCACGAATGGTCCGCTTATATAATCAGATAGGTGATTTAGAAGGTGCTGTAGAGCTTTTAAAAGAAGTTTCTAAAAGATCGGACACAGGTGGAGCGGGGGCCAAAGTTCAGTTAGCTATTCTTCTTTGGGAGCTTAAACGTTTTGATCAGGCTGAAAAAATATTGTCAGACCTCCACAAGCAGTATCCTGATTCTGATCGGGTTACTTATATGGCAGGTTTAGGGCGAGAAAAGGTTAAAGCTTTCGAAGACGCCATAGCCACATACAATAAGATCGATTCAGCCAGTCCATTTTACCGGCATGCTCAGTTAAGGGTGATCGGTATTTATCGATCATTGGGTAAGCAAGAAAAGTCATTGGAGATAATTAACTCTCACATAGCTAATAAGAGAGTTGATCCGGAAGAGTTTTATAGTTTAGGGGCTTCGATTTATAGTGATCAAGGTAAACCGGATAACGCTATTTCTCTCCTTCAGCAAGGGATTGATGAGAACCCTGATTCAGTAGGTTTGATTTTCTTATTAGCGGTATATTATGAAAAATCTGATAAAAAAGAAGATTGTGTCGCAACTCTTAGGTTAGTGATTGAAAAAGATCCGAGGCATTCCAGCGCATTAAATTACTTAGGATATTTATTTGCTGAGCAGGGTAAGAACTTAGATGAAGCAGAGGATCTGATTACTAAAGCTCTGCAGATTAAGCCACGAGATGGATTTTATTTAGACTCTCTGGGTTGGGTATATTATAAGAGGAAAAACTACAGAAAAGCCTTAGAGATTTTGTTGCAGGCTGAATCTGTATTACCTACAGAAGGAGTCATTTTAGAACATTTAGGTGATGTTTATAAACAGATTCGTCAGCCCCAAAAAGCTTTAGATTATTATCGTCGAGCTGTTAAAGGTCGACTGGATGATAGAGATCGTGGGCGAGTCGAAGAAAAGCTTAGGGACTTTAAAAATACTAATGCTGTTTCAAGTTAAAACCGTGTGGTCACTGGATAGAATTTTTGAAAAGCTACGATGTTTTTCCGTGCTGTCATCTGCACTTATCGTTTTCATGATTACTTCATGTGTCTCAGTGCAGCCTATCTCTAACTTTTCATTGCCTGCTACTGTTGAACCTTTCTTTGGATCATGCGATGGCAGTGATGGCGCTCTTGATATAACCCTTCATTACGAAGATGATTTTCTAGGGCAAACGACAATGGAGTGGGTTTCTGATAATAGTGGGTGGCGATCGGAGCTCTATAACCCGATTGGGCAGACTATCTTAGCCATAGGCTACTACAGGGAAAATAAAAAAATAGATTCTACAGGTGTTCTTAAAGATAAGTTACCGTTAATAAGCTTATTGCCGGATAATTTTCTGGAAGTAGATGGTTACTTTGTTCCTTTGAAAGGACAAGAAATTGGCTGCTTATTGAATCATAAATGGCCTAGAAGTTGGTTGCAGACATTGATAGAGGTTGAACAGAATTCTGAATCCTTAGCACTCCATTTTAGAGAGCCAGACAGAAGCATCAAGTTAACTTTTATTGAATATAAAAGGTTTAGCAATAGAAAGTCTTGTGCAGAGCTTCATTGGAGCGCTTTATGGGGACTTGTTGATTCTCAGTTTATTATTTGTATCAATAAAAATAGACAACAAACTGCTGAGGCGTTTGATATAGCTGGATACAAGCTGAAATGGGATAAAAAGAAAGATTAACATGGAACTTCTTGATATTCTTTTAGATCATTCTAAGATTACTGAAACTAATGTCAGACTTTTGAAGTTTTATATGGAGAAGTGGGATTGTTCACCCTATGAAGCTGTAGTTGATTCAAATATCCTCTCTGAGCAGCTTTTGGCTAATACACTTTCTGCCATTTTTAAAAAGCCACGGGTATTTTCTTTGGAAGGTGTGGAGATTGAGAGCTTCATTTATAAAAAACTTCCGTACCGTTTTGCCCGAGAATGGAATACTCTTCCTTTGTCGCAGAATCGGGAAACGGGAACATATAGAGTTCTGCTTTCCGACCCTACTAATGATGAGATTTTGAATGGTCTTTCAGGATATCTTGGTGAAGGTATTGATATTTCGATCGGGGAAAGAACTTTTCTGGCTACCTCAATTGATGAACGTTATCCGATTTCACTTCAAGTACCATCTCTTGTTTCAGAAAATGATGTTAATTAGACTAAAAATGAGAATTAATTTATGAAATCGACATTCAAAATAGCTTTAACAGGTGGTGGGACTGCTGGCCATGTTATGCCTCATTTGGCTATGCTGCCCTATTTGCAAAATGCTGGATTAGAACCATATTATATTGGGTCTAATGGAATTGAAAAAGATATCGTTGGTAAAGAAAATATATCCTTTTATACAATCCGGGCTGGTAAATTACGTCGCTATTTTTCTCTGCAGAATTTTTTTGATATTTTTAATATTTTTTGGGGATTCCTTCAGACGCTTGGTATTTTTATTAGAAATCGTCCCGACATTGTATTTAGTAAAGGGGGGTTTGTTAGTGTGCCGGTTTCAGTTGCTGCTTGGATTTTAAGAATACCTGTTATCTCTCATGAATCAGACTTAACTCCGGGTTTGGCTAACCGTATTATTAGTCCATTCAGTAGGAGAATATTGTATTGTTTTCCTCAGACGGGGGATTTTCTGCCTGCAGTAAAGTCCCGGTGTGTAGGCTTGCCGATTAGACAGGAATTATTTGATGGTAATTCAGATTTAGTTAAGAGTAGGTTTGGTCTGGTTGACGGTAAGCCTACTTTGTTGTTTATGGGGGGGAGTCTCGGGTCGGTAAAAATTAACCAAGCGTTACGTGACTGTATTGATGAGTTGATTCTGACTTGGAATGTTATCCATATTACTGGTAAAGGTAAGAAAATAGACTATTCTGGTGAAGGCTATTGTTCTTTTGAGTACGTTAGTGATGATCTGCGCGATTTTTTTGCTGCTGCCGATATAATTATTAGTCGCGCTGGTGCTAACTCAATCTTTGAGTTTTTAGCTTTGAAGAAGCCAATGTTGCTGATACCTCTCGATGCGGGTAGCAGGGGAGATCAGATTCAAAATGCACAGTGTTTTAGAAATGAAAATTGGGCTCACCTTTTACCAGAGAATGAACTTAGTGGTGTGACACTCCTAAAGGCTATTGAAGATCTTAATGATCAGAGAAGTAGGGTCTTAGAGTCACAAAAAAAAAATGATTCAGGTAAAGTTGTTCAGATGATTTTAGATGAGATCAATAGTGTGATTTCTTAAGCTAATCAGATTCCCAGCTACTGGGTTTACATACCTAAGGTAAGTTTCATCATCGCTACTTCTTCAGCGTTTATATTTATCCTTTCTATCGATAAGCTATAAAAAGGTAGTATAAACCTATATATGAGACCTAAAGATTGGGTGTTCTGATATCTACTTATTTTCCAGCTTTCACTCTCGGGAGCCTCATTTAGTAATAATCTTGTATCTTCTCCTAGTTCTACTTTCGCAGTCATTCTGCTTTTTTTAGCTTTTAAATAAATTTCAAATCGAGGAGAGAAAAGATAACTCGTTGTTATTGATCCACTGCTATTTTCTGCCGAAGTCCTGTCTAATCCGAAAACTTTAGTTGAATCTAATCCAATCGATAGGCTGGGTATACCTTTGCCTTCGATTAATATCAGCGAAGCATTTGTACCCCATTGAGTAATAGACCCATTGTTCCAGGCCGAATACGATATGCCTATATTTAGTGGTATTGTAAAGCCCTTGGATATAAAAACTCTGGGCAGTACTTTTCGCCCTGGCTTATCGACGATTAGGTTTTCTTGTAGAAAAGGGTTGTCCTCCGGTGTGTAGGTTAAAATTCCTCCTAGACCAAAACTGGAACCCCATGACCCTTTAGAACCAGCCCCATCTAAGTTGCTATAATAGTTAATATTCTGGAGCCATTTGATATACTCCTGCGTCGCTGGTTCAAAGAGGCTGGTAGCTGGCGCTGGACTAGCTATTGTGAAACAAAATAAAGCTGCTAGGTTAATGATTTTCATGACCTTACGTTCCTGGGAATTTAAAATCGTTAAAATTGACTGAACCATATTATGAAACTTATTTTTATAGACCATTATGACAGCTTTAGCTTTAATCTGATAGACTGGCTTACCTCGGCTGAAATAGATGTCGTTCGATATGAAGCTGATGATGACGAGGTACGCAGCTTGATGCCAGATGCGCCATTAGTACTTTCTCCTGGTCCAAAGTCGCCGGAATACTGGCATAATACTCTTGATTTGATTGAACGGTTCAAGGGAAAAGTACCAATCCTCGGTATCTGTCTTGGGCATCAAGTATTGGCATATTCTCAAGGTATTCCCATTGTGAGATCAATCGACCAACGCCATGGTGTCAGGAAGGTATTGACACCTGATAAAGCACTATCCATGTTTAATGGGATGCCTCCTTTCTTTAGTGCGGGATCCTATCATTCCTTGGTCGTCTCAGAGTCTGATCTGACTGATGATGCTTATGTTTCATGTCGCTGTGACAGTGGCGAGGTGCAGGGGATTGAGTGGCGTTACAAAAATTGGCCTGCATGGGGAGTTCAATTTCACCCCGAATCTTTCCTGTCAGATCAGATGGATATATTTCGATCTAACTGGCTATCTTTGACTGAAAGTTACTATGCCTCTTTAAGCCAAGTTTGATAATTTTCTCAATGAGTTCAATGTAGCAAATATTGTTATACTTTGCGCCTAATGCAAAATCGTCTGCTTTTGCAATAGCTGGGTTTGGATTAGCTTCAAGAAAATATATTTGATTGTTTGATACTCTTAGGTCGATCCGGGCATATCCTTGGAGATTGAGTGTTTTATATATTTTCTTAGAGGTCTTAATCAGATTCTGATATACCACAGGGTCTATACTTTCGGCTCTATGGCTGGAGATTCCCCATTTTCTGCGATACTTTTTATCCCACTTTGCTCTCCACGTGACAAATTTCATGTCTTGGCTACTAGCCTTCTTAAACTTTATTTCGATAGGATGTAATACTTCATATTTTTGATTTCCTAGAATGCCTACATAGAACTCTTTACCCGCAATGAATTCCTCAATGAGTGCTGAGCAGTTATATTTGTGAATGATTTTCTGAGCCTGTTTGTTGCATTGATGATCATTATAGACCAAAGATTTTTGGTTGATGCCTTCGCTAGCTTCTAAGTCTATTTGCTTTACGATCCGTGGCCAAGGGATGGAATGATTGAGCGGGCCACCTGTCTTATAGCGATAATGCTTAGGTACGAGAATGTTGTAGCTGGAGAGTAAGCGTTTTGATGTTTCTTTGTTCTGGCAGCTTATTAAGTTTTCGGAAGATGCTCCAGTATAAGGGATGCCGATGAGCTCAAGTAGCGAAACTACTTTTGCCGATAATGATCTTTGATTTCTAAAACTTTCACAAAGAGAAAAAACAATATCGGGATTAAAGGATTCGATAGTTTCAATTAATGGATTAATGTTATGGCTTAGCCCTAACATTTTAACCTGATAACCAATCTCTTTTAACGCATAATAGACATCTCGTTCATCATGCCAATCTTTATCAGAGAAAAATTTAGTATAAGTTTGATTCTCGGAGGGAGTAAAGGGTATATCAAAAATCATTAGTGCTTTTTTTGAAATCATTATGGCTTATAACTTTTTCCAATTGTTCCATGATAATAGCTTTGGTATCGGTTGAGTTGTGGAAAGTATATAGACCTAAATGTTGCGATCTTTTTTGCCATTTCTTCAAAATCAAGGAAACTTCATATTTGAAACAACTAGCTTTGTTAGCTACATGGTTGCAGATTTGTGAATGATTTTGTTGGAGAAAAGATCCAGCTGCTAGGCCACTTGATTTGCTGGAGGCCCACTTTTTTAATCTTTTATCATAAAAGTCCGGTGCATCTGCACCCATCTCAGTTCTCAAGTCATCTAAGTATTGTCGGATTGTTCTATCTATATACTTTGCTTGATCTTGAGGCCTATTTTTTCTGATAATTGGCGTCTTATTTCCATATTTTTGCACCCATTTTTCGACCTGAATGAGTTTTTTGATGATATGCTGCTTAGATCGAAAGTATATTCTCCAATTTTCATTTGATAAAAAAATAGCAAATGATTCAGCAAAGTCTTCGTCGGGATGACATTGGGCGTATCCATCGGGTAAGTTTTTCACATACCGCCTACTATATGGCTGCCACTTATAGCGATATGGTTCATAATTAGTTTCGGGATTACCAAATATTTGTTGGAATTCTCTTGTTTCTTGCAGTCGGTAGGCATTTGCAAAGCAGTGTCCAAACTCGTGTCGGACTAATTTGAGTGCACCAGCATATGTAATACCCTCTGTAATCATCTTTTGGCTGCATATTGATAGTATCTCAGGGTTGCCCAGATAGAAGGGTATTTGTACTTGGATCGTACGGTTGGGTACTGCCCAATCATCGCTAAAATATATAAATGGTTTTAGTTTTGAAATACCACGAGCGCTAAGATCCTTATTTGCTTGGCTTATAGCTTTAGCTAACCAACTAGGCGTATACAAATCTAAGCTGCAGATTTTTTGGTCTAGTGTATTACCTGCTACTTTATATTTCGAATAATGCACCTTTTCCAATACCTTCAAATGCCTGAACTCTTACTTTACCGCTGTTGGGTTCTTTCTCTTTAATTAGCTGTGCCAACTGTTTGGTGATAGATTCGATGCTAGTCTGATTCTCTACAAAGAAGACCCGGTGAGCAGGTATTTTGCATTTATAATTTCCCATCGACCCATCGACTTCGAGTAAAACTTCTTTGCCTTCTGTGCCTCGCCTGCCAATAGTCGTTTCATCTTCATTAAAAGGCTGAATGAGTTGCTTTTTAGAGGCGATATGTATGGTTTTATCGAAAACTTCCTTGGCTAGATAGTGCTCTAGATCGGGTCTTCTCTCATCACCAACCCATACTTGTATAAGGCTGCGGTGACCGTGAAATAGTCTTTGGCAAAGTCCCAAGTGATTCGTGATGCCATGAGTATATTGGAAAAAGGCAGCAGTGGGCGCAGCCTTCTCAGATATCAGCTCTACCTTAACATGAGAAATGTCACTTGAAACTCTGTGTTTTATGATTCTTTCACATTCTTGTTCCAGTAGCTCTCGAGTGACATTATGGACTCTCAAAGGGTATACAGACCCCTTCGGACAATGATACTCCCAAACAGAGTTCGGACGACTCGTTAGGCGGTCATGTACTGTGAGCTTCCAATGTTCTCCTGTTTCTGTGTCAGAATATTTGACGTGGCTCGACATGATCGGTAAGAGCAATGCATGATCGATCGTTTCTTTTAGTAATTGCTTCACGCTTTTTTTTAAGTCGCTAAAATCATATACAAAACCATTATGATCTAAGTTACCGGAGATTTGGATGTTTACGGACCAAGAATGACCGACAATTCCTTGGCTAGGATCAAATATACAGCAATCAACTTTATCGACATCCTCAATAAATAAGGTGCCTGTTTCAATGTTGCCTGAAGTGCTTTTCATAATTGATCTTGTATCCCTTAGTGTATAACTATCTGCTTTTATTAAGACTAGTTAAAGATGCGTTTAAATGGCATATTTTGCGATGATATCTCTTTTCGAATATAGTTCGTGTTGAGAATTTGAATTTTCAAATGCAGTGTCTGGCATTAGGGTATGTGATTTGGTAATACTCTCCACGGGTTCAGCCAGACTTGTGTCAAGCTAGGCTGTTTAAAGCTTTGAAACTTATTTCTCTCAAAGTTCATACTGTATAAATTATTCAAGTTTTATATTCAAGCGATAGGTAAAGGAAACTATAAATGTCTAAAAATAAAGATATAAGAGTGAGAATAGCTCCGTCCCCCACGGGAGATCCTCACGTGGGAACTGCCTATATAGCTTTGTTTAACTATGTTTTTGCTCAAAAGGCCGGTGGCCGCTTTGTTTTGCGGATTGAGGATACAGATCAAACTAGGTCTAAATCTTCCAGTGAAGATATGATTTTGGAGAGTTTAAGGTGGCTAGGCCTAGAGTGGGATGAAGGTCCGGATAAAGGAGGCAATTTTGGTCCATATAGGCAGTCGGAGAGACTTGATATATATAAAACTCATGTTGATCATCTGATTGCTGAGGAAAAAGCTTATCCATGTTTTTGCTCTAGTGACCGGTTGGATGAGGTTCGTCAAGTCCAGAAGCAAGAAGGTAAAACTCCTGGATATGATCGACATTGTAGAGAAATACCTCAGGACGAAGCCAAAAAAAGAATTGATGAAGGTGAGGTCTATGTAGTCCGTTTAAAAGCTCCTTTATCGGGAGTCATTAGCTATAATGATGAGCTAAGAGGAGATATCGAATTTGATAGCAAGCAAATTGACGACCAAGTTTTGCTTAAATCGGACGGCTTTCCAACATATCATCTTGCTAATGTTATTGATGATCACCTTATGGAAATAACTCATGTGATTAGAGCTGAAGAATGGATTTCTTCAACGCCTAAGCATGTTTTACTATATCAGGCCTTTGGTTGGGATCAACCGGTCTGGATTCATCTGTCTTTATTAAGAAATAGTGATAAATCGAAAATTTCTAAAAGGAAAAATCCGGTTTCTTTGCAGTATTACAAGAGGGCTGGCTTTTTACCTGAAGCATTGATCAACTTTCTTGCTCTCATGGGCTGGAGTTTTGGTGATGATCAGGAAATATTTTCTTTGGATCAAATGATTAAGGTATTTGACCTCAAAAAGTTTTCTTTAGGAGGGCCTGTATTTGATCTCGATAAGCTGACTTGGCTTAATCAAATTTATATGCACAAGATGTCTGCAGCCGAGTTTGCTGATTATTTGAGAGAGCATGTTTTTACGCAAGAATATTTAGAACGCCTGCAGCCATTGGCTTTAGAAAGAATGTCTAGATTTGAGCAGTTTGTTGGTAATAATGATTTCTTTTTTAATGGGCAGTTGGATTATAGTGATTTGCCCATTATTCCAAAGAAGCTTGAGAAAAAAGATATCCGAAATATGGTTAAAGAATTAGTCGTTCTGCTGGATGATCTTTACGAGTGGCAAGCAGAAAAAATAGGTGAAGTCCTCATGGAGCAAAAGAATCAGTTAGGATGGAAGCCTAAAGACTATTTTATGACAGTGAGATATATCACTACGGGCAGGAAAGACTCACCGCCACTTAACGAGAGCCTCGAACTTATCGGAAGAGAAATTGTCCGTTTTCGTTTAAGA
>MDTG01167687.1_pt1 | contig 11219 bp, 10 predicted proteins | sample 811421 | NCBI WGS metagenome assembly MDTG01 (sample SAMN05326645, study PRJNA326480) | marine metagenome | isolation source: seawater | place: Pacific Ocean: South East | collected 2011
CTGTCCTGCCCCCAAACCGCTGAGGTCGCCATCAGGAAACCAAGCAACAGCGGTTGGGCGATGCGAGTGGAAGGGGAGCAAAGGGCGGCCATGGGGCCGCGAAATTAGGGCGTGTCTTCCTCCTGTGTGTCTGAGGTCCACCGACGGAGCAGCAACGGAAAACCGGATTTGCCGGCCAACTGTGCGAGCAGGTCGTATTCTCCCACCCGCAGTGAAGCTGGACGAATCCACGCCAGCACCAACACGGCCAGCCCGATGCCGAAGGCTCCGATCAGGAGGTGAAAGCCCCAGCCAGCGGTGGGGGCGAGCGTCCACGCGGGCACGGCACCGATGATCGCTGCGGTGCCCGCGACGAGGCCGGGCCGGACCACACTGAGGAAGTGGGCCCAAGAAAAGCCGATGCTGCGGCGCGTGAGCCACAGAAGGGCCACCGCTTGGGCGGTGGTGGCGGCCACCATGCCCATGGCCATAGGCCGCAGGCCGTAATGGAATCCCAGCCAGGCGGCCCCGGCCACCAGCAAACAGAAGCCGGCCTTGATGAGGGAAGCTGGAAGGATGGCGTCCACGGCCCGGACCACCGCATCGCAGACCTTGACCCAACTGCGGAACAGGATGGCCAACACGAGGATGCGCGCAATGGGGACGATGGCCAAGAGTTTGGCGGAGACGAGGATTCGGACCACGTCTTCCATGAGCACTTCGAGCAACACCACCCCGGGCAACACGAGGAGGGTGACTACGTAGATCCCCCCGTAAAAGATGCGCTGAAGGCGCTGCTGCTCGTCTTGAACCTGGCTCATGCCGCTGAACAGCACGCTGTCGGACAGCTTGCCCAGCACGGTCACGGGGGTGTTCATCAGGTAGACGCTGCGGTCATAGAGGCCTTGTTCTGCAGAGCGAAAATCCGGGAGCAACCGGCCAAGTACCAACAAGTCTAGCTTGGTGGCAGCGTAGTTCAGGAAATTGAACAGGGTGCTGCTGGCCCCGTAGCGGAGCAGTCCGCGCGCGGCGGTGAAGTGAGGCCGCCAAGACACTTGCAGGCGGGTGCGCCACCAGAATTGCACCCCAAGCAGGCCGTTCTGCAACAACAGGGCACCGATGTAGGCATAGACGCCCCAACCGGCCGTGGCTGCCCAGATGCCAAATGCAACGTTGGCCAGCAACATGGCCACCAGCGAGGACCAGAAGAGGCTGCGGAAATCCATCCTGCGGATCAACAGGGAGCGCGGAACCAAGGCAAAGGCTGCCAGCAGGAAGCTCAATGCCGCCCATTGAAGCACTGGTTCCATGTCAGGCCGCTTGAACCAATCGGCCGCCCAAGGTGCCCCAAGGCTAAACCCCAATGCGAACAGGAGGCCCATGGCCATTGAGAACCAAAATGCGGAAGACACCTGGGGGCGGCTGAGGTCTTGTCGTTGGACCAGCGAAGGGCCGACCCCGAGCTGGGCGAAGATTTCGACCAGGCCTGCGCAGCCAAGGACCAGGCCCAGCAGGCCCCATTCGTCTTCACTGAGGTATTCGCCTAGGACACGTATGAAACCGAGTTGGATGAGGATTTGGACCCCGACATTCAGGGTCTGCCATTGGACGGAGTTCGAGAAGTTGCCGCCCTGGCCTTGACTCATTTTGCGACGCTCACAGCCCGGGTCTCGCGGATCACGGTGACCTTGACCTGTCCCGGATAGGTCATTTCGTTCATGATGCGCTGGGAAATGTTGAAGCTGATCTGCTCGGCCATTTCGTCGTTGACCTGATCGCTTTCCACCATCACGCGCAATTCACGGCCTGCTTGAATGGCGTAGCTCTGGGTGACCCCGGGCTGCTCGAGTGCGATTCCTTCGAGGTCCTTCAGACGCTGGATGTAGCTCTCGACCACTTCGCGACGCGCCCCTGGGCGCGCCCCCGAAATGGCGTCACACACCTGCACGATTGGGGAGATGAGCGAGGTCATCTCGATCTCGTCGTGGTGGGCGCCAATGGCGTTGAGCACATCCGGTCGCTCACCTGCCTTTTCGGCGAGCTTCATGCCCAGGATGGCGTGCGGCAACTCGCTTTCCTCGTCGCTGACCTTGCCGATGTCGTGAAGCAGTCCTGCACGCTTGGCGGCTTTGGTGTCGAGCCCCAGTTCCGCGGCCATCGTGGCGCAGAGGTTGGCCACTTCACGGCTGTGCTGCAGGAGATTCTGTCCGTAGCTGGAGCGGTACTTCATCCGGCCCACCATGCGCACGAGGGCGTTCGCCATATTGGGGATGCCGAGGTCAATGACGGTGCGCTTGCCGACCTGCAGGATCTCTTCTTCAATCTTGCGGGTGGTCTTGGCCACCACTTCCTCGATGCGGGCCGGGTGGATGCGGCCGTCGCTCACCAATTGGTGGAGGCTCAGACGGGCAATCTCACGCCGCACAGGATCGAAACAGCTCAGGATGATGGCTTCCGGCGTGTCGTCTACGATAAACTCTACACCGGTGGCAGCTTCAAGTGCACGGATGTTCCGGCCTTCGCGGCCGATGATGCGGCCCTTCACGTCATCGCTGCCGATGTTGAACACGGAAACGCTGTTTTCCACGGCGTGCTCCGTGGCTACCCGTTGGATGGTCTGGATGACGATTTTCTTGGCGTCCTGGTTGGCTTTGCCACGGGCATCGTCGAGAATTTCCTGTACCTCTCGGGACGCCATGGCGCGGGCGTCGTCGAGGATTTGGGACTTGAGTTTCTCCTTAGCGTCCTCCACGCTCATGCCGGCAGCTTCTGCAAGAAGCTTGGCCGCTTCTGCCTGGGTCTTCTCCAGCTCCTTTGCCTTGGTTTCGTTGGCGGTGAGCCGGGATTTGAGGGCGTCCTCATCGCGCTGCAGACGCTTCCGGCGGTCCTGCAGCTGCTGGTTGTCCCGCTTGAGGTTGCGCTCGGTGTTCTTGAGCTTCTCCTCAAGGCTCTGAACTTTGGCGTTGCGGGACTTGATTTCCTTGCTGTGCTCTTCCTTGAGCTTGAGGAATTTCTCTTTGGCTTGGAGAATTTTTTTCTCCTTGATGTTTTCTCCTTTCTGCTCGGCCTCCTTGATGATGGAGGCGGCTTTGCCCTTAAGCATGCCGTTGAGAATGGCATAGGCGATGCCACCGCCAATGACAAGTCCCGCCAAGGCGCCGAGGATATAAGGGAGGGAGGATTCCATGGGGTCAGGGGGTGCTGTCCCCTGTTCCTTCGGGTGCAAGCCCGGCTTGAGCGAGCAAGGACCGCACTTCCTCTAGACCGTCGAAGACGTCTTGTGGAATGGCGGGTGCTGCTGGTGCGTCGTCGGAAGTCACGTTGGACATCGGCTCGCTTAGCAGTTGCAGGGCAGCCATGGCCATCAGGTCTTGACGGTCGGAGACGCCGTAGTCGCGTTGGAAACGTTGGACGAGTTCGTCAATCTTGCCTGCTGCCTCCCGCACGCGTGCAGCTTCTCCATCCGCCACGGTGAGCGGATAGGTTCGTCCTGCGATGGTGACTTGGATGGAGGTCTCGTTCATGCGGAGAGCAATTCTGTCGCCGCCATGTCCCGGGTGTGGGGCATGAGGGCAATGCAGGCATCGATTTCTTCAACCAATGCACGGATGCGCTCACCAACCACGGGGTCGGCGGAGGGGACAAGGGTGGGTTGGAGTTCTGGGGTGGAACGCATGGAAGCCAGTTCAGATTGTTGCTCGGCCACTTTGGTCTCTAGTCCGGCCAACCGCATGTCGCGCTCTTCCAATTCTGTGCGCTGATCGGCGAGTTGATTGCGGAGATTCTGGATCTCCTCATTCAATTGCTGTTGGGCATCCAGCAGGCGCTGGCGGTCGGCAATGAGGGCCTCCGTACGCTGGCGAATGTCGTTCAGCATGTCACCTAGAAGGGCTTGTTCTGAAGTCTGCTGCATTTCCACGTTCTCAAATTTACACGTCAGCAACCGGGCCTCTGCCCGCGCAGGGTAATTTGCGAACATGCGAATCGGTATGACGGAAAAGTGGAGCAGGAGGGGGGTCCTGATGGGGTGGATGTGGATGTCGGTCACAGGCATCTATGCGCAGGATACGTTGCACTCTCCGCTGTCCATTCCGCTGTGGTTCAGTGGCAACTTCGGCGAGATCCGGTCGGGGCATTTCCACACTGGCATGGACATTCGCACGCAAGGCAAGGAGGGCATCCCGGTTCTCGCCGCCCAGTCTGGGCGAATCAGCCGTGTCAAAGTCAGCCATCTCGGGTACGGACGCGCGCTCTATCTCGATGGCGAGGGCAAGACAACAGTTTATGCGCACCTCAGCGCATTCCACCCCGACATCGAGCGCTGGTTGCACACCACCCAATACGCCGCCGAGCAGTGGGCTTATGACGGTCCGCCCACAGCGGTCTTTTCCTTTGCGGCAGGAGACACCATCGGCTGGAGTGGAAACTCGGGAAGGAGCTTTGGGCCGCACCTGCATTTCGAGGTTCGGGACAGCCGCACCCAATGGCCCATCAACCCTTTGCGGTGGACCTTCGAGGGCCAGGGCATGACGGCGGATCCCATTCCACCGGAATTCCGCGCGGTCTGGGTCATGCCGGTCGGAGAGGCCACTGTGGAAGGCGAGGCCCAGCGGTTTCGTTGGAGCCCGGCTTACGGCAAGGGCGTCAAGGTCGCTGGCGGCTTCCGCCTTGGAGTGGAGGCCTTTGACCGTTTGGACACGGAGCCCTTCACCCATGGGCCTTACGGCATGGATGTATGGCTCGACAGCGTGTTGATTCACAGTCACAGGATGGACACGCTGGACTTCGGGACCAACGGAGATGTGTCGGCGCACATCGACATCGCCGCTTGGCAGGACCGCCGTACGCGCATCCACAGATTGCATCGCCTTCCTGGGAACCGCTTGGACATCTATCAGAGCGCTTCGGGCATGGCGCCCTTGCAAGTGGTGTCGGGGGATTCCGCCCGATTGGAGGTGCGCCTCATCGATATGGCGGGCAACGCCTCCAGTGCGGAAATGTGGCTGTACGGAGACAGCGTTTTGTCCGGCGCGTCGGACAGCCTTGAGGCATTGTTGGATCACCGCCATCGCCATCGGCTGTCCGAGGGACGCATCGTGGTGGAGATTCCGGCAGGCGCCCTCTACGGTGACGCGGTGGTCACCTTGACGGACGACTCCAGTGGTGTCTTTGGTGTGTTGTCTGAAGCCCGGTTGACCCGGAGTCGCTATGTGCTGAGTTTGCCGGTCCCTGAGCGTATGAAGGACAGCGGGGAAGCGTTGGTCGTCTGTTCTGTCGGGGAAGATGGGGATATCGATGGCTCGTGGGTGGCCGACGAGAAGGGAGGGGTGGTTCAGGTTCGGCTCACCGATTTTGGCCGGTTCGAGGTCCGCAGAGATTCCGCGGGACCGGTGTTGGGCAGCCCGCGTATCGAGGAAGGTCAGTTGCGGATTCCCGTCGAGGATGACCTGTCGGGTGTGGAGCGTTGGGAGGCCCGATGCGACGGACAGTGGATTCGACTCGGGATGGAAAAGGGCCTCTTGCGTCACCCCCTTTCCGACGCGGTGCTGACCGAAGGCGGGGAAATCCGAGTGTGGGCGGTGGATGCCGCGGGCAACCTCGGACACCGGACCTTCTTTTGGCCGTTGGACTGAGCCTGGCGTCTCAGCGGCGCCCGGTGAGGTCGGCGTAATCGAGGAAGTAGATGGCCTTGAAGGAGAAGCTGTTCCGATGGGTCATCTGGAGGACGTCTTGGAGATTGTCGGCGTAGGAGTCCGGAAGCAAGTCTCCTTGGTCGTCCAGCAGGTTCTTCCACACCACCGACAATTCGCTGCCCGGAGCGAAAATCCAACGGAACACGCAGTCAATGGACCAGGCGTTGTAACTGATGTCGTAAGGTGAGGTGCCCTCGTCGGTCAAGCTGATTTCATTGGTGGCACCGAGCAGTCCGTCGTCTTCCAGCCAATAAAAACTTCCGTTTTCTACCCGGCTCCAGTAGTGGCGTAGGCGGAAGGTGATGCCCTTGCGGTTGTCCAGTACGTAGCTGGCGTTGAGTACATGGGTACGCGAGTAGTTGTTGCGCTTGGCCCAAAGGCTGCGGGTCTCCTCTAACGGCGTGCCGTCCGGCAGTTCGTCGACCAGCCCCGACCATCCGCGCTCGTTGAACTTGTCCTGGTGGCTATAGACGTGGCTGATTCGGAAGTGGTCATTGGGTCGCCAGATGGGTTCGATGCGGAAGTTGCGCTCCTTCCAATCCGGGTAGAGGACCCCTCCGGAGTTCCAGGTGCCGATGTCAATGGCGAACTCCCGCCGGTAATCCGTACTCATGAAGGCATCCCAGGACCACCATTTCGGCACCCTCCAGAATCGGCCCTCTAGCCGCGGTGCGAAATAGTCCCGTCCATCGTAGGGCATGGCCGAGGCGCTGAATTTGATGAAGTCGAAGCTGGCCAGGAACAGCCGCCACTCGAGGTCGTAGGTCTGGCTGACGAAAGAGCGCGGGGTGTGCAGCATTTCCCGGTTCACTTCAAGTTCCCACGACATGCGGTTGAACCCGAGGCCCAGCACCTCGAATGGGGACTGGATCCGGTATTCGATGTTGGCGTATTCCGCAATGGCATTGGGAGCCCGGAGGAAGCCCACGGCGTTGGGATCGTACTCGGGAGACTCTACATAGTGACCCACTGACCAGCGCAACCGCCCCTTCAGACGGGACAACTCCATGCCCCACGTGTGTCCTTCTCCAGAACCATTTACGGACTCGGAATTTCGATTGAGTCCTCCTTGCCCATTGAGCGCCCAGCGTTGTAGGGAGTCACGGACCTGGAAGGCTGCACTTCCGACCCAGTCATCGGCACGTCCATCGCCCCGGATGACCTGTCCGCTTTGCATCGATACGTAGCCATTGTTCGGCAGGTTCTGGTCCACCACCGCCACCGAGAAGTCCGTGACGGAGCCGTCGTCATCCCGCGATACGGCATTGAGCAAGCCCAATCCGGTTCCACCTTGCGTCCGCCCCGTTACCTTGGAAGCATTGAGGAGTTGCTCCCCGTCGCCGACCCGCCGGCTGTAAAAAGTGCCGGTTTTGTTGAACAGCTCAGTGCCCTCGGTGAAGAATTGCCGGTTCTCATTGAACCGAACCTCGTAAGGGCTCAGGTTGAGGACCAGGTTGTCTGCCACGACCTGACCGAAGTCCGGCACCAGCGTCATGTCAAACGTGAAGGCGTCGCCGATGCCCACTTTCATGTCGAGGCCTCCGTTCACTCGGGTCACCGATTCCGAGCCCTCGGTGTCAAAGTAAGCACTGGCATAGGGGTACAGGCTGAATCGGGGAGGGGGGGTGATGCCCTGAATGCCGGTGAGCAGACCGCCTTGGTTCATCAATCCCTCTTGGTTGGGATCCATCGCACGCCAGACATAATCGGACCGATAGCGGCGGATGTACCGGTAGAAGTTCATGCCCCAATTCTGCGGGACGTCGCCCGAGTCATTGAACCGGAATACCGACCATGGCAAGGCAAACTCTGCGACCCAGCCGCTGCCGTCAATGCGGCATTCGGCCTGCCACACGGCGTTCCAGCTGCCGTCCGCATCGTCGTTGGCCAGAAGTTCGTCCGATTGGACGCCGTCTGGTGTGACCGAGAAGCGCACGCCATTGACGCCGTCGTCAAAGCAGTTGAACCAGATGCCGAAGACGTCCGTGTTGCCATCGCCGTCCCGTTGGATCAACTGGTGAAGAATGCTGTCGGGTGCGGTGTCCCACATGCGGGCACCGACATAGAGTGCCCGGTCGTCATAGGCAAAGCGGACCTCCGTCTCCTGCTTGGGCAGGGCAAAGGGCACTGGCCTCAACTCGCGGAACTGCGTCTCGGGAGCGATGTCTTCCCAACCGGCGTCGTCCAAGTTGCCGTCAATTTCGATGGATCCGAATTCAACACGAATGGCCTCGGCTTCCGGTTTGCGGGGGAGCCCCTCCGGCCACATCTGGGCTGTCGTCGGCTGTGGGGCGCAGAACAACAGGGCGAACAGGATGATCCCCGCGCAACACGCATCGAAAGTGGAGGACGGGAGGTTCATCGGCCGGCAAAACTACACCGCAGCAGGCCGTTGTGTTCGGTCACCGGTATACGCCCTGCCGGTCGAGGGCCCTGCGGTAGCGGCGCGCATTCCGTTCGTGTTCGCGGTTGGTCTTGGCGAAAGCGTGATAGCCGCTGAAGTCTTCCCGTGCGCACATGAAGATGAAGTCGTGCGATTCGGCTTCGAGTACCGCTTCGAGGTAGGCCGGTTCCGGGAAGTGGATGGGGCCGGGGGGGAGCCCGGCGTGCAGGTAGGTATTGTATGGGCTGTCGATTTCCCGGTGAACATTCAGGACGCGACGGATGGAGGGATTGCCAAGAGCGTGGATCAAGGTCGGGTCCGCCTGCAAGCGCATGCCCCGCTCGAGACGGTTGAGATAGAGACCAGCCACGGTCGGGGCTTCGTCCATTTTGCTTGTCTCCGCCTTGACGATGGAGGCGAGAATGCCGACTTCGGTGGGCGTGAGTCCAATGGCTTCCGCTCGTTTCTTACGGTCTCCCGTCCACCAGCGCTCCCATTCGGTCACCATGCGGCTGACGAAATCGGCCGCACTCAAGTCGTACCACACTTCATAGGTGTTGGGGATGAACCGGGTGCGAAGTGCTTCTACATCGGTACCATGGCGGGCGGCCAGAAGCGGGTCGGTCATGGCGTCTGCCAATTGCTTGGCGGTGAAAGCCACTTGTGGAGCGACAGCGTCAGCGAGGTCGGCCACGGTACGTCCGCCGGTGAAGCGCACCTGGACGGCCTCCTTGGATCCGGACATGAGCAACCGGGCGAGCGTGCGGTTGTCAAGGCCTTCGGGGATGAGGTAGCGTCCTGCTTTGAACGTTCCGGGTTCGGTCCAACCGCGCCAGAACAAGTAGCGCAGTACGGATCCCGGTCGTTCAATGCGATTCTCCCGGTCCAATTGTGCGACGACGCTGTCCACCGGCAGTCCTGGGTCGACAATGAACCGGCCTTCTTGTATGAGGGTGTTGGGCCCCAATGCGGTCCTGGCGACGAAACCGAAGACACCAGAAACCAGCACTGCGGCCGCGGTCAAAAGAATGGCGCGTCGAATGTTCATGGGGAAGTCAGCAGCATGCGTTGGAACAGAACAACGTCCTTCCACCCTTCGGTGGTGCGTGTCCAGTCGGAATACCGGCCCACTTCCTGAAATCCCGCCGCCTCAAACAGGGCGATGCTCCCGGGGTGGTCCGCATGGACTTCGGCATGGACCGAGTGCAGCAGCAAGGCGCACTCGGCATGGCGAAGGGCAATCTCCAGTGCGCGCCCGGCGATGCCTCGGCCGCGCGCATCGGGTTGGACCAGGATGCCGATGCCGGCCCGCTGGTCGCGGGCTTGGAATTCGTAGAGGTCGACAGCGCCGACTGCACACCCTTCCTCTTCAATGATCCAGCGCAATTGCCCGGCAGTATAGAGGTCTTGATGGCCCGAGCAGAGTGCCTCGAGGGCTTGCCGTGAGTAAGGGGCCACCGTGCCGGTGACCTGCCAGTGGGTGGGGTCATTCTCCCAAGCGGCCATGTGGTTCACGTCCTCAGGCTGAAGGGCGCGCAATCGGGTGGGGCCGGAATGAAGCAGGTCGGAGGGGAGTGGCATGGGTGGTCGAAAATACTTGGACAACACTGAATGGCATGCCCCCTGTCGGGCTTGGTCGCCCCTTAAATTTGAATCATGCCTCTCACTGCGCACCGTTGCTGGCCTTGGATAGCCGTGTTGCTTGTCGTCCTGGGAACCGGTTGCACCATCAACCGCAACGTCATGTTCCGCACGCCGAAGGACTTTGCCTTCGATCCTTTCAATCCCATCAGCGATGTGAATTACCGCATCGCACCCAACGACTTGATCAGTTTCCAGCTCTACTCCAACAAAGGAGAGCGGTTGCTGAGCATGACGGCGGGCACCATTGCTGGAGGCATTCACGGCGCAGCTGCCCAGAACCGCAACCTGCAGGCCATGAACCAGAACAATCGGTTTGTCTACGAGGTCCGGCCGGACGGAACAGTGGAATTGCCCGAGCTTGGGCCGGTTTTGCTTGCCGGGCTCAACATCGACGAGGCGGAGACGAAACTGGAAGGGCTGTACAGCGCGAACTACATCGACCCCCTTGCGCTGCTCGAGGTCACCAACCAGCGTGTGCTCATTTTTCCGGGAGAGGCTGGGGTGGCATCCGTGATTCCGCTTACCAATCCCAACACGAGCCTGCTCGAGGTGCTGGCATTGAGCGGCGGGATCCGGGCGCGGGGCGATGCGCGCAACGTGAAACTCATCCGCCGCGGCGAATCGGGGCAGACCATTCACCAATTCGACCTTTCGACCATCGACGGGTTGAAGTATGCCAACACCACCGTTCAGGCCGGTGACATCATTTACGTGGAGCCCCTGCCGCAACTCGCGAATGAAGTGCTGGCGGATGTGACCCCCGTCCTGTCGCTCCTGTCCACGATCAGTTCTTTCATCGCGCTGGTCAGCATCGTCGGCGGCAACAACTGAGCCATGGCACACCCTTTGGAAATCCAGTCCAGCCGGATCGAAGGCCCCATCATGATGCGGCCTCGGCAATTCGGGGACGACCGGGGGCATTTCTCCGAGACTTGGCGGCAATCGCATTTCGAGGCCTTGATCGGAGGACCTGTGACGTTTGTGCAGGACAATGAATCCGTATCTGGAGCGGGTGTGCTTCGGGGACTTCACTTTCAAGTGCCCGACCGGGCCCAAGGGAAGTTGGTCCGTGTGGTCCGCGGTGCCGCGCTCGATGTGGCGGTGGATTTGCGCAAGGGAAGCCCGACCTATGGTCAGCATCAAACGGCCATGCTCACCGGGGACAATCGCTGGCAGTTCTGGGTTCCCCCGGGATTCGCACACGGTTTCCTGACTTTGGAGCCCGATACGGTGTTCTGCTACAAGTGCACGGAAGTCTATAGTCCTGAGCACGAGCGGGCGTTGCGTTGGAACGACCCGGACCTTGCCATTGACTGGGGTACGGATGCACCCCTGTTGTCCCCCAAGGATGCCAAGGCTGGGGCATTTGCGGATTTTGAAACCCCATTCTCATGAGCGCACGTGTCTCTCAGGGTTTGGGATTGGCGGCCCTGGTTCTTGTGGCTTGGGCGTTCGCGTTCAGCATGGATTCAGCCCCCGCCACGCTCGGCGCCAACGCTGGCCGTTGCGCGGTGGACACC
>MDTG01302332.1_pt1 | contig 11219 bp, 9 predicted proteins | sample 811421 | NCBI WGS metagenome assembly MDTG01 (sample SAMN05326645, study PRJNA326480) | marine metagenome | isolation source: seawater | place: Pacific Ocean: South East | collected 2011
CACACCCCCCATACTTGAAATATTAAAAATTTGCCCCTTAGCATTAGTGAGTTTCTCAAGTAATAATTGAGATAGATTAAAAGCTCCCCAAAAATTAACATCCATTAATTTTCTGTAATCATCGTAATGAATTTCCTTAAATGGCTTATTTATAAGCATTCCTGCATTATTAACCAGAATATCTATACTATCTTCTTGTATCCAATTATTAAGAATCTCAGCGTTAATCTTTGTGATGTCATGAGCAAGAAAGTCAAAATTATCTGGGAAGGATAATGAAGACTTTAATTCTTTAAGCTTATCAATATCTCTAGATATCCCATAAACATTATGCTTTTCAGACCATATTTTAACAAGTTCTGAGCCAATTCCTTTAGAACAACCAGTAATAACAATATTCAAAATATCTAAAGATTAAAATTCTAATTTAATTATTAAAAATTAACAAATTATAATTATGTAAAATTAATCAAAATCAATAATAACTTTTTCGCTATTTGGATGAGATTGACATGTTAAAATATAACCATCCTCAACCTCCTGATCTGAAAGTGCATAGTTTGCATCCATTGATACTAATCCCTCTTTTACCTTAGCCCGACAAGTACAACAAACAGCCCCCTTACATGAAAAAGGAACATCTAAATCATTATCCATAGCAGCATCTAAAATTGTTTCTCCATTTCTGCTAAGAGAAAACTCAACTTCCTCGTCATCATAAATTACCGTTACGTGCGACTCTCCGTCAAAATCAACATTTAAGTTTTCTTTATTGGAGCTATTGTCTTCAATTACAGGAGACGTAAAAAGTTCAAACTTTATTTTTGATGAGCTAACTCCAAAAGACTCTAAGACATTTTTTGTAGAAAAAATCATTTCTTCTGGACCACATAAATAAAATGCATCTGCATTTAAATATTCCATACTAGATTTCAATAATTCTTTTGCTTTTTGTTCATTGATTCTTCCATTATACAATTCATCCCCACTATTCTCTCTAGAATATAAATATTTAATAGCAATATTATTATTGGTTAAAAAGCTTAATTCTTCTTTAAACATGACATCATTTGAAGTTTTGTTAGAATAGAATAGTAAAAATTGAGAATTTTTTTCATTTATCGACAGCTCTTTAATCATGGAAATAATGGGTGTAATTCCTGAACCCGCAGCAAATCCAACAAATTTCCTAGTGTTAGTTTGGGTAATTTCTTCTAACTTAAAATTGCCTTGAGGAGGCTGAATTTCAATTAAATCTCCTTCATTTAGTTCTTTGTTAATATAATTTGACATTTTTCCATTATAAACCTTTTTCACAGCGACCGTTAAAAATTCAATTGAAGAGGAACAAATTGAATATGATCTTCTGCAATCCTCTCCATTAATATTAGCCTTGATAGTAATATATTGACCAGGAATAAATTTGAATTCATTTAAATTTTCTTTACCTACATCCAATGAAAGTGAAACTGAATCATGGGTTAATTTATTAATTGCATTTACTTTAACTGAAAAGAAGTTTGCCATTTTATTTATTATTAAATTTCCACGAAATTCGTTATAATTTCTTTAACGATAAATGTTGTTTAAAATTAACTTATAAAATACAGAATGAAATACCTTAATATTTTGCACCAAACAGTTAATAAAATTGCTGAAATTAAACTAAATAGACCCAATGTACTCAATAGTTTTAATTTTCAAATGGCAGATGAAGTTTTACATGCATTGGAAAAATGTAATAGTGATCAAAATATTAGAGCTATAATTTTGAGTGGAGCCGGAAGAGCATTCTGTGCTGGACAGGACCTAGAAGAAGCTACTAAAAGTGATGGTCCCGCAATAAATGAAATTATTGATCATACTTACAATCCATTAGTAAAAAAAATCAAATCTGTTAATAAACCTGTAATTTGTTTTGTTAATGGCATTGCAGCAGGAGCAGGTGCTAATCTTGCCATATGTTGTGATGTTACCTTCGCAGCTAAATCAGCTAAATTCATTCAGTCCTTTATAAATATTGGATTAGTTCCTGATACTGGAGGCACTTATTATCTTCCAAGAATTATTGGAAGGCAAAAAGCCATTGGATTAATGTTTAGTGGAGAAAAAATATCTTCTGAAGATGCTGAAAAAATTGGTATGATTTATAAAAGTGTTGAAGATGAGAATGGGTATGAAATCGCTTATAATTTTGCAAAAAAACTTTCCTTGATGCCAACCAAATCTATGGGCCTGATTAAAAATTTAGTTAACCAAAGTTTCGAAAACAATTTAGCAGAACAATTAGATTTAGAAAAAAAATTACAAACTATTGCATCCTCAACAAAAGACTACAAAGAAGGAGTTGATGCTTTCTTAGAGAAAAGAAATCCTAATTATGTAGGTGAGTGATTAATCTTTTACTAAGTTCATTTCACTTATTAAATGTCCTGCCCCAGCATATATATCAATTACCCACAAGACATATCTAATATCAACCATTATATTTCTACAAATTTCTTCATCAAATAATATATCACTCATCGTACTTTCCCAAGTTCTATCAAAATTAATTCCTATCAATCTTCCCCTAGAATCTAAAGCTGGGCTTCCTGAATTTCCCCCTGTAGTATGATTAGAGCCAAGAAAGCAAATATTCAAAGTACCATTTGAGCCGTAACTACCATAATTTTTTTGCTTATACAATTCTAATAATCTTTTTGGAATTTTATAGTCTGATTCTCCAGTATTGAATTTTTCTACAACTCCATCAATTGTTGTGAACCAATTATAAGTTATACCATCTCTTGGAAGAGAGCCTTCCACTTTACCATAGGTTAATCTAAGAGTTGAGTTAGCATCGGCAAAAAAAGTTTTTTCTGGATAAGTATCTATAAGACTTTTAAGATAACTCCTCATTAACTGATTATACTCTTTTTCAAGCTTTCTGTAGTTTGGTAATATGTTATTTCTAAAATGATTGTAAATCGATAACGAAAATTCAGAAACAGGATCATTAAGTATAATTTTACTAAACTTTTTTTGATTATAAGTCAAAACTTTTTGGGTGGTTCCTAAAGATTTCAAGGGGCTTTTCTCGTATAAATATTCCACATAGTCATTGATGTTTTGATGCTTGTCAATAAATGAATTAACCATTGGAGATTCTAAATCATTTTCTAAATATTTAAGATAAATAGGCAGTAAAGATTTGAAAATATTTTTATCAACATTTACATCATAGTTTTTGAAATAATTTTTGATACTTTCTCTTTTTTCCAAAGACTTTTGTTCGAAATCTTTTTCATTTTCCAACATACTAAAACCTTTTGAAAAACGAATAATTTCTGGACCATAATACCACAGTTCTATAAATAAATTATAAGCTAATTGATATTTAATTTTTTTCTCTTCAATTAAAAATAATTGATCCAATAATTTCTGATTTGAGGGGTTTTTAGAAACCCAATTTTTTTCAATATTTATTTTTTTCTCAATTGCTTCTTTTTTTCTAAGACCAAGATCTTGTCCAATCCATTTTTTATAAGCATTACTGATTCTTGATTGTTTTGATGCATATTTAATGTAGTTAACTTCGCTTAAATCCATTGCAGCATCGATATATTTTAAGCTACTTTTTCTCATCTCAATTCTTGCTGGCAAGATTTGATTGATATAATTATCCACTGCTTTTGAAGTTAAATATTGTTCTGTCCTGCCGGGAAATCCAAAAACCATACTAAAATCATTTTCTTTAATCCCACTTATTTTAATATCTAGTGAAGCTGGTGATTCATAGGGAATGTTTTCTAATGAAATTTCACTCGGCTCATTATCTTTATTAGCATATATCCTAAATACTGAAAAATCACAAGTATGTCTAGGCCAAACCCAATTATCAGTATCTCCTCCAAATTTGCCCATAGAACTTGGTGGAGCTCCTACCAATCTTACATCTTTGAAAGTTTTTGAAGTAATCATATAATATTTGTTCCCATAATAAAATGGTTTAATTACATTTTTGTAACCCGAACTTTTGTTAGCTTCATTTTGAATTTTTAAAATATTTTCTGCGATAATCTGTTCAGAGTTGTCCATATTTAAGGATCCTTCAAAAACACCAGAAGTGACATTTTTAATACTAACTATAAAAGTTGCACTAAGACCAGGATTTGTAAGTTCTTCTTTAAAGTTCATAGCCCAGAAACCATTCTTTAAGTAATTATTTTCAACTGTACTATGCTGTTGAATTTGACTATAGCCACAATGATGATTGGTTAATATTAATCCTTTATCGCTCACCACTTCAGCCGTACATCCTCCACCAAAATGAACAATAGCATCCTTTAAACTTGATTTATTAATACTGTAAATATCATCAGCAGTAAGCTCCAAACCATTGCTTTGCATTTCACCCTCAATTATTTTTAATAAAGATGGTATCCACATACCCTCATGAGGAAAGACTTCAAGAACTTGAATTGAAAATAGTATTGATATAAGTAAGACTTTAATTTTCATAATAGAATTTTATTAACAACTAATATAAATTGGAAATCTTAATATTAATGTTATTTATTCAATTATTAAGCATTAAACTATATTTGCTTGATGAATATTATAGAATTGGTTTTTAATTTAAGTATTGTATACGTTATATATAATTTAGTATGGTGGATAATAGTTAAACTTCCAAAAGGGTTTATAACTGGATTCCAAAAAAATGTTCCATTAGATTATGTTTTATCAGCATTGAAATTCTTAGTTCTTAGCAATATCACTTTCACCAATTGCCTAAATCACATACAAAACATTAGTGCCAATGTATATGACATATTTACTAGTTATATTATTGGGGGATTATTTTTGTTTATTTATATGGCTAGTAAGCTTAATAAAAATAGATCACTTTTTAATTTAGCAACTAATTTTGGATTTAAATCTAAATTTAATTTTAATAGTACCGATTCAAACAAACTTAAATATGAAAATCATATTATTGGAGTTTCTATGGTTGTATTTACAGCTTGTATAGGCTTTCCAAGATTTGGAGAAATAGTTTACCTAAACCCATTAAATATTTGGTTTAACGAAACTATTCAAGGTCTTTATCAAGCCCCCATTTTAAAAAGTATTTTTGGCTTTTTTGGTTTTTTTTTCATGGTATCAACTTTTCAAAAAGGAATTTCAAGTATTAAAGTTATTATTGATAAAATTTCTGGGAAATCAAATCAGAAAAGAAACGAAAATCCCATGGAAGAGATGATGAGAAAATTTACTGAAAAAAACTCTGGAGAAAATAGTTCTGAAAAAGTAGAGATAGACGATGATCTATATGTAGATTATGAAGAGATGGAGGATAATGAAAATTAAAGATTAAATGAAAATCATAGTAAGAACATTTGCAGGTTTTGAAGAAATTCTTTCTATAGAAGTTTTTCAAATTACTGATATAAAACCGGAAGTTGGTAAAAGAGCTGTGTATTTAAATGGAGACTTAGAAATAATTTATTTGCTTAATTTATGGTGCAGGCTTGCATTAGATATACTAGTAGAATTACATCATTATAAAGCGTGTAATGAGAATGAACTTTATAATGGCGCTTATGATTTTATATGGGAAAATGAATTTTCTATTCATGAAACATTTTCAATAACCAGCGTAGTTAATTCACCTTTTTTTAACCATTCTAAATATGCTTCTTTAAAGATTAAAGACGCTATAGTTGATCAATTTATCAAGAGACTTGGTAAAAGGCCAAGCGTGGATAGAGAAAACCCTGATCATAAATTTTTGTTACGAATTTCCCACGACCAAGTGAATTTGCTTTGGAATACTTCAGGAAACTCCTTATTTAAGAGAGGTTATAGAACCATGACAGGATTAGCACCACTAAATGAAGTATTGGCAGCTGGAATATTAAATTTTAGCGGCTGGGACTTAAAAAGACCTTTGATCGACCCTATGTGCGGATCAGGAACTTTTATATGTGAAGCATTAATGCTCGCAAGAAATATTCCACCGACCATTAAAAGAAAATCTTTCGGATTCATGAACCATAAAGATTATGACCATGGTTTATGGGAAAAGTTAAAGTCTAAATCATTAGATGAAATAAATGATAACCAACCCATTATAATGGGGTTTGACAATTTCAATGAAATGATTATTGCTTCAAGAATTAATGTTAATAATGTTTTCCCAAATAATAACTGCAAAATTTCTTTTAAAGATTTTTTTGATTTGGAGCCTCCAATAGAAAATCCTTTATTAATTCTTAATCCACCCTATAACATAAGAATAGCTCAGGAAAAAACTCAATTGTTTTATGAAAAAATTGGTTCTAGACTTAAACACACTTGGAGCGAATCTGATGCTTGGATATTAAGTGGAGATTTAGAAAGCTTAAAACATATTGGTCTAAGACCTAAAAGAAGAATCAAACTATATAATGGGCCAATAGAAACTAAGTTGGTGCATATTCCATTATATAGAGGAAGTAAGAAAACTAAAAAACAACCTAAAATTGAATAAAATTCTAATTAAAGATATCATTTTAACAAAAATAAATAAACTAAAAACTGAAATAGCTGATTTAAAATTATTAGCCAAACCTATCGAACCAGAAAATTCGATAGGAAGAATTAGTAGAATGGATGCCATCAATAATAAAACTATAGTAGATAGAATGTTAAGGAACTCCGAAGCAAAATTAAAAAAACTTAATTTTAATCTATCTCTTTTAGAAACAGAAAATTTTGGTAATTGTAGGGTATGTAATAATGAGATAAATATTAAAAGAATAAAATTAATGCCGGAAGTTAGTACGTGTGTAAAATGCAGTTAAAAAATTGGAATCCAAAATAACCAATTAAATATTTATTAATTAGAAAAAATTTAATCATCACAGGAGTTTTGAGATATTTTATCTTTTAATACATTTACAACAAATAAATCAACATTTGTTTCATTTAAAAAACAGTCCATAAAATATATTGAATTTTGATTGAAAAATTAATTTTAAAATAATTTAAGTTAGTTCACTAATTTTCAACATTTAAAACACTCTATCTAAATAAAAATGGAATTAAATAAAGATGAGATATTAAAAAATATCAATAGTTTTTTGGGTGCGGAAAATGAATTAGCTATTAAGGAAGCTGAACACCAAATAAAGATATTTGAAGTAATTCTTGAAAAAGAACTTAAAGAATATCAAAAAACAGATTCTAAGGAAATTGAAAATCCAGAAAAAGATTCCAAAAACAATGAAATTATTAGATCAATCAAACAATTTAGAGATGATTTAAAAAGAAAAAAAGAAAAAAGAAAATTTGAAGAGAAAAAAAATACTGAAAGCAAAAAACAAATTCTTAAAGAATTTGAAAATCTAATTAATAGTAAAGAAAAACTTAGTGATTTAGCATATGGAATAAAAGAAATTAGAAATAAATGGAATAAAGTTGAAAATGTATCAATTCCAAACGAACATATTTTACAAAAAGAATTCAGTAAGCTAAATGAAGCTTTCAATTATAATTTTAATATATATAAAGAACTTAAAGAAAATGATTTAAAAAGAAATTTTTCCCTCAAAAACCAAATCATTTATGAAATAAAAGAGCTCACAAAAATTAAAGACACCAAAAAAATTCAGACAGAATTAAAATTATTACAAAGCAGATGGGAAGAAATAGGCCCCACATTTAAAGAGCATTGGGATGAAATAAAGAAAAACTATTGGGCTGAAGTAAATTTAGTTCAAAAAAGAATAAGAGAATTTTACATTAATTTAAAAACCAGTCAAAAGGAAAATTTAGATATTAAAATCAGATTAATTCAAGAAGCTAAAGATTTAGCTAATGAAGATATATCAAACCCAAAAAAATTAGAAAACATAACATCTCAGTTCAAAAAAATTCAAGAAAAATGGAAAAAAACTGGTCCTGTTCCAAGGAATGTAAGTGATAAAATATGGAAAGATTTTAGGTCTCATTTTGATGAGTTTTTCAAAAGAAGAAATGAAATTCTCAATACTGAAAAGGGTCAACTTAAAAAAAATTATAACGCAAAACTATTATTAATTGAAACTGCAAAAAAATATGTTGAAAATGTAGCAAATGATAGTAATCCCTTATTGATAAAAAAACTTCAAGAAAAATGGAAAAATATTGGTCATTCTGGAAGGTTTGCGGAACAAAAGCTTTGGAAAAAATTCAGAATTCAATGTGATAATTTCTTTGATGCAAAAAATAAAAACAAAAACGCTGCTATTTCTAAAGAGAAAGAAAATCTTAAAATTAAAATTTCTCTATTAGATGAAATAAAAAATGAAACTATAATTAACTTTTCTAAAATTATGGACTTTATTAAAAGATTTCAAGAAGTCGGTGAAGTTCCAAGAAAAAAATCAATAGAAATAACCAAGAAATTTGATGAAATTATAATACATCATTGTTCGAAAAGTGAATTTTCTAATGAGCAGAATCATCAAATTAAAAGAGCAGTAAAAGCTTCATTTTTGTCTAATTCTTCCAACCCGGAAAAAGCTTTTGTTGATGAAAAAAATAGAATAAATAAATTGATCAATCAAATTATAAAAGAAACAACCCAAATGGAAAATAATTTAAGTTTTTTTTCAAACGCTAAAGGTAAAATGTTTGATGACTTTCAAATTAAGATTCAAAAAAATAATGAGAAAATCATTGATTTGAGAGACGAATTGAAAAAATTATCTGAAGCATTTCATAATTAATAAATTTCTTTATTGTATTATAGCTTATAATGAGTTCAGATATTTTATTTAAGGATGATTCTATGGTTTTTGGACTTTTGATGATTTCATTAGGACTGGTTTTTTATACAGAATCTCTAAATAAAGGTTTCTGGCCAAAATTTTATAAAATTGTTCCTGGTCTTTTTATGGCTTATTTGATTCCAGCTATTCTGACTTCTTTTGGGATTATTGCTCCCGAATGGGAATCAGTGAATAGTACTGGAGAATTAATTATCCAAAAATCCAATCTTTATTACGTAGCAAGTAGGTATTTACTTCCTGCTGCTTTAGTTTTAATGACTCTTAGTATTGACTTAAAAGCTGTATTTGGGTTGGGATGGAAAGCATTAGCCATGTTTTTTACTGGGACGATTGGTATTATAATTGGTGGACCAATTGCTATATTATTAATATCTACAATCTCACCAGAAACTGTTGGTGGTATTGGCCCTGATGCTGTTTGGCGAGGTCTTTCAACTCTTGCAGGAAGTTGGATTGGCGGGGGAGCCAACCAAACTGCAATGTTAGAAATTTATGGATATAATCAACAATTATATGGTGGAATGGTATTTGTTGATATTGTGGTAGCTAATATTTGGATGTCTATTATATTAATAGGAATCGGTAAATCAGATAAAATTAATAATTGGTTAAATGCTGATAACTCTTCTATAGAATCTCTCAAAGAAAAGGTTTCTAGTTTTTCAAAAAAAGTTAATAGAAACCCTTCTTTAACAGACATCATCATTATTATGTCAATCGCTTTTGGAACTGCAAGTTTTGCTCACTTTTGTTCTGGATTTCTAGGCCCTTCTTTCAAAAATTATATTTCTAATATTGAAAGTGCAAGTTCAAGAAATATATTTACTTTTTTAGAATCAAAATTCTTTTGGCTTATTAGTATTTCTACAATTATTGCCATTTTACTATCTTTTACAAAAGCTAAAAACTATGAGGGAGCTGGCGCAAGTAAATTTGGGAGTGTCTTTATTTATATTCTTGTTGCAACTATTGGAATGAAGATGGATCTTACAATGATATTTGATAATTTAGGATTAATTTCTATAGGATTTGTTTGGATGTTTATTCACGCAGCTCTTTTAATATTAATTGCAAAAATGATTAAAGCACCTTACTTTTTCTTAGCCGTTGGAAGTCAAGCAAATGTAGGAGGAGCAGCTTCTGCGCCCATTGTAGCATCTGCTTTTCATCCATCACTGGCAACTGTTGGAGTATTACTTGCTGTAGTTGGATATGCAGTTGGAACTGTAGGTGCAATAATTTGTACTATTTTAATGGAAATTAGTTCGTAAAATAAGTGTATAAATTTCTTTTAAAAATATTGGGTTGGAAAGTTGATGAAAATGTTCCAAAAGAATATAAAAGATGTGTTTTAATTGGTGCGCCACATACAAGTAATTGGGATTTATTTTATTCAATATTTCTTTTTAAAATTTTAAAAATACCCTATAAATTTACCATAAAAAAAGAATGGTTTAGATTTCCATTCAATTTAATTATTAGACCTTTAGGAGGTTTACCAATAGACACAAAAAATAAGACTATTGGCGGAAATGTAAATGTGATGGCTGAATTATTTAAGGGAAATAATGATTTTGCAATGGGAATTACACCTGAGGGGACTAGATCACTAAGAACTAAGTGGAAAAGTGGTTTTTATCACCTTGCAAAAGATAATAATCTTCCTATTTGCTTTGGCTATTTAGATTATAGAACAAAAACTGCAGGAATTGGAGGACCTATATATACTTCAGAAAATAAGGAGTTTGACATGAAAAAAATAATGGAATTTTACAAGAAAAAAACTCCGAAAAATCCAGATAATTTTTCATTGGATTTAAGATATGTTTAAAGTTGTTGCCTATTTTTATAAAATAGATGCATACAAATAACGTGTGGAAAACTAATTGCAGAAAGAAAAATAAAAGAATAAACAACTGCATGTTTTAAATCTAATTTCAAAAAATAATTAAAAATTAGAAATAATAATATGGCTCCAATATTAAAAGGGAGCGCATTTAAATACATTTTTAAATGAGAGAATTTCAATTTATTTTTTAGATGCATCCATCCGATAACACTATGTTGAAAAATAAAATACAATCCAAAGGTCAGAAGAAGTCCATTTGAAGATGAAATATAAAAAAATATAATCATTAAAATCCAACTAATATTTCTTTTAGCAACAGCTATAATTAAAGGGATTATTAAAATTAAATTACCTATTGATTTAGTGTCAAAAGATAAAGTTGGAATACGAATTGACATTACTGAAAGTATATTTATAAATTCTAAATAATGAGTAAGAAAAATAGAAATAAATAATATACTTCCCCATAAAAAACCAATAAATGAATTTTTTATTCCCCAGCTTATGGTTTCAGTACTTCCAAAATGCCAAGCAGAATAAATTAAAAAAAAATAATAACGCAAATGCTG
>MDTG01189707.1_pt1 | contig 11217 bp, 12 predicted proteins | sample 811421 | NCBI WGS metagenome assembly MDTG01 (sample SAMN05326645, study PRJNA326480) | marine metagenome | isolation source: seawater | place: Pacific Ocean: South East | collected 2011
CCCTTTACAATAATTATAGATCTTTTGCTCGGATACAAGTTTGGGAAATGCATTCTAGCAATTTATAAAAAAAATTAAGAAAGATCTTTATCAATCTTAATCGATGCGGCAGAAAGTTCTTGAACTGATTTAATTGAGTTTTGAAAATTTTTTTTTTCTTGATCGTTTAATTTAATTTCTATCACTTTTTCAACACCTTCCGCCCCTATTAAAACAGGTACTCCTGCATATAAATTTTTTACTCCATATTCCCCATTTAAATATGCTGCACATGGCAATTCTTTTTTTAAATCCTTCAAATAACTTTCTGCCATTTCAACAGCTGCAGCTGCTGGAGCATAAAAGGCAGATCCCTTTTCCAAATACTTTATTATTTCGGCTCCGCCTTTTTTTGTTCTATCAACTATTTCATCTAATCTTTCCTTTTTAATTTTTCCATCTTTAACAAAATCAGCTAGGGGTTTTTTGTCTATAAAAGTATGGTTAACCATTGCAACCATTGTATCGCCATGACCGCCGAGAACTAAAGATTTAATTTTTTTTACGGGAATATTTAGCTCTTCAGACAAAAAATATTTAAATCTTGAAGAATCTAATATGCCTGCCATACCAACAACTTTATTCGCAGGTAGTTTAGAATATTTTTGAAAAGCCATCACTATCACGTCCAGAGGGTTGGTAATACATATAACAAAAGCATTTGGAGAAGTTTTCTTTATTCCCTCTGCAACTTGTTTGATTATTTTAAGGTTTATACCAAGTAAATCATCTCGACTCATTCCAGGTTTTCTTGGAACTCCTGCAGTAATAATAATAACATCCGAATTTTTTGTATCTTCATAATTGCTAGTACCTTTTAAAGTCACATTAAATCCATCAACAGAAGATGATTGTGCTATGTCTAAGGCTTTGCCTTTTGCTAGACCTTCAGCAACGTCAAACATAACTACATCTCCCAATTCTTTTAATGCAATTAAGTGGGCTAGCGTTCCTCCTATCTGACCTGCTCCAATTAAACTTATTTTTTTTTTCATTTTTTTATTTCATCGTCGGTATTACAAATTCAGTATCAGACCTTGGGCCTGAAGGCCAACGAGAGGTCATTGTTTTTAACTTGGTATAAAATCTTACACCTTCTGGTCCATGCATATGTTGATCACCAAATAACGACCTTTTCCATCCCCCAAAGCTATGAAATGCAACAGGTACAGGAATAGGTATGTTAATGCCTACCATCCCAATCTTGACTTTGCTTGAAAATGTTCTTGCATAATCACCGTCTCTTGTAAATATGCTAACTCCATTCCCAAACTCATGATCATTAACCAGCTGTAAAGCTTCATTGAAATCTTTTGCTCTCACAACTGATAAAACTGGACCAAATATTTCTTCTTTATAAATTCTCATATCTTTCTTTACTTGATCAAATAGACATCCCCCCATGTAATATCCATTTTCATATCCTTGGATCTTGAATTTTCTTCCATCAACTACGAGTTTTGCTCCTTCTTTAATGCCAAGCTCAACATAACTTTTGACTTTTTCTAAATGTTCTTTGGTAACCAAGGGTCCCATTTCAGAATTTTTATCCATTCCAGGACCAATTTTTAATGACTCAACTTTATTAACTAAATTTTTTACAAGAGTGTCTCCAATGCTTCCAACAGCAACAGCAACTGATTGAGCCATACATCTTTCCCCTGCAGAGCCGTAAGCAGCCCCTATCAAACCGTTAACTGCCTGTTCTAAATCGCAATCTGGCATTACTACACAATGATTTTTGGCACCTCCTAATGCTTGTACTCTTTTTTCATTTTTTGCACAGTTTTCATAAATATATTTTGCTACTGGAGTTGACCCAACAAAACTTACTGCTGCAATATCTTTGTTGTTGATTATTGCATCTACTGCTTCTTTGTCTCCATTAACAACATTAAATACTCCTTTTGGCAAACCTGCTTCCAAAAATAATTCAGCTAATTTTATTGAGCAAGATGGATCTTTTTCTGAAGGTTTTAAAACAAAAGTATTTCCACATGCTATCGCCATTGGAAACATCCACATAGGAACCATAGCAGGAAAATTAAAAGGAGTTATACCTGCACAAACCCCCAATGGCTGTCTTATTGACCAACTATCAACATTCGTTCCTACATTTTCTGTAAATTCGCCTTTTAACATTTGAGGTATTCCACAAGAATACTCTACTATTTCTAGGCCTCTAACTAATGATCCTTTTGCATCGTCATAAACTTTTCCATGTTCTGAAACAATGATTTTTGTAAGTTCATCAGAGTTCTTTTCTATCAATTCTTTAAATTTAAACATTATTCTAGCTCTTTGAATTGGTGGCTTAGCTGACCAAGACTCAAAAGCTTTTTTTGCAGATTCTACTGCTTTGTTTAAATCTTTGACAGAACCTAATTTTACTTCTGCGTTTTGTTCTCCAGTAGCTGGATTAAATACTTTTCCAGTTTTTTTTGAGTCACCAGAAAATCTTTTGCCATCTATAAAATGTTCAATTAGTTTCATGTTTTTTTATTGCTTAAATAAGCTTTCAATTTGTTGCAAGCATTTTTTTTATAGATGCTATTGCTTTAGCAGGATTTAATCCTTTTGGACAGGCGCTGGTGCAATTCATAATCGTATGACACCTGTAAAGCTTAAGTTCATCTGCGACTTTTTTTAATCTTTCCTTTCTCTCTTCGTCTCTACTGTCAACAATCCATCTATAAGCTTGGAGCAAAACAGCAGGGCCTAAATATTTTTCACCACTCCACCAATAACTTGGGCAAGCCGTCGAACAGCAAGCGCACATGATACACTCATAGAGGCCATCCAATTTTCCTCTATCTTCTTTTGATTGCAAATTTTCTTTGGTACTTTCTTTTTTAGAATTTTTTAACCACGGCTCAATTGATTCATATTGTTTATATAAAGTGCTTAGATCTCCAATTAAATCCTTTAATACTTTTAAATGTGGTAAAGGATAAATATTTATGTCTCCTTTTATTTCTGAATGAGGTTTTGTGCATGCCAAACCATTTTTTCCATCCATGTTCATTGCACAGGAACCACAAACACCATGTGAACAAGATCTTCTATATGCCAAAGATGGATCTATTTCATTTTTAATTTTGTTTAAAACATCTAAGACTTTAGATGGACAATTATCCATATCAACTTCGTAAGTGTCTATTCTTGGATTTTTTCCTGTAGATGGATCCCATCTATATACATTAACTTTTCTTATATTTTTTGAGCCTGTTGTGTCTTTATAGTATACACCTTTTTGAATTTTTGAATTTTCAGGTAAATTTATTTGAACCATTAGTAAACCCTCTCTTTTGGTGGAAAGTATTGTACATCATTTGTCAAGGTAGATCTATGAACAGGTCGATAGTCTATTTTTGTTTCACTACCGTTACTCCAGGATAATGTGTGTTGCATAAATTTTTTGTCGTCTCTATTCGGAAAATCTTCCCTTGCGTGGGCACCTCTGCTTTCTTTGCGATGATAAGCTGAGTCCATGGTGACTATTGCTTGTCTAATCAAATTATCAAATTCTAAAGTTTCAACTAAGTCAGTATTAAATATTAAAGACTTATCTTTAACGGCAATAGAATCGATCCCATTAAAAGATTTTCTTATTTCTTCAACGCCTTCCTTTAAAGTTTTTTCTGTTCTAAATACTGCACATTTAGATTGCATTGTCCTCTGCATAGATAATCTTAGGTCAGCGGTATTATTGCTACCACTACCGTTCCTTAATCTATCAAACCTTTCCAGCGATTTGTCTGTTTCAGACTTTGGTATTTCTTCATGTGCCAAACCTGGTTTAACTAACTCTGCAGCTCTTTCAGCTGCAGCTTTGCCAAAAACTACAAGATCAATTAATGAATTTGAGCCAAGTCTGTTTGCTCCATGAACTGATACGCATGCAGCTTCGCCAATAGCCATAAGTCCAGGAACAGTTTGTTCAGATCCATTCATAGTTATAACTTCAGCCTTATAGTTTGTAGGAATTCCTCCCATGTTATAGTGAACTGTTGGAACTACTGGAATTGGCTCTTTAGTAACATCCACATTAGCAAACAATCTTGAGGACTCTGATATTCCAGGAAGCTTTTCTTCTATTACTTTTGGATCTAAATGATCTAGGCGAAGATGAACATGATCTTTTTCTTTTCCTATTCCTCTTCCCTCATTAATTTCTATAGCTATTGATCTACTTACAACGTCCCTTGATGCGAGATCTTTGGCTTTTGGAGCATAACGTTCCATAAATCTCTCTCCTTTAGAATTGAGCAAGTATCCGCCTTCTCCACGTACACCTTCTGAGATTAACGTACCATGACCATAAATACCTGTTGGATGAAATTGTACAAACTCCATATCCTGAAGAGGTAAGCCTGCTCTTAAGGCCATTGCATTACCATCGCCGGTACATGTGTGCGCTGATGTTGCTGAATAATAAATTTTTCCATAACCCCCAGTAGCTATAATTGTAATATGAGCTCTAAATCTATGTATGGTTCCATCGTTTAAATTCCAGGCTAAGATTCCTTTGCACTGTCCATTTTTCATTAAAAGATCTAAGGCAAAATATTCAATAAAAAATTCTGTGTTATGTTTTAAGGCTTGTCCATACAAGGTGTGAAGTATAGCGTGACCTGTTCTATCTGCTGCTGCACAAGTTCTTTGTACTGGTTCGTTTCCATAATTTTTTGTCATACCACCAAAAGATCTCTGATAAATTTTGCCATCCTCAGTACGACTAAAAGGAACGCCATATTTTTCTAATTCCAAAACAGCTTTTGGCGCTTCTTTACATAAATATTCGATACAGTCTTGATCTCCCAACCAATCTGAGCCTTTTACAGTGTCATACATATGCCAGCGCCAATCATCTTCTCCCATATTTCCCAGAGCAGCAGATATTCCTCCTTGTGCTGCAGAAGTATGACTTCTAGTAGGAAAAACTTTTGATATACAAGCAGTTTTTAGTCCGGCTTCACTGAGGCCTACGGCGGCTCTTAAGCCCGAACCTCCAGCTCCCAGAACTAGCGCATCATATTCATGATCTATAATTTTATAAGAGTTCATAAACTTAGTTTAAAAATTACAAATATTGTTAATAATGGTGTTATTATAGCAAATAAATAAAGTAATTTGTTTGCGACACTTTTAATTTTTTCATCTTTAACATAATCCTCAAATATCTCACTTATGCTTAATGCTGAATAGAAAAAAGCAACAATGATTAAAAGTGAGGTTAAAAATTTTGAGGGTTGGGTTGTAAAAAAAGATAAAACTTCATCAAAACTTTTATCGTAAATTCCTACCAAATTAACTATAAACCATATCATCAATGGTACTAGGATAACTGAGCTTGCCTTTAAAAATATCCATTTTTTTGTTGCATTCACCATTTAAATTATTTGTCTTCCTAAGAGATATGTTAGTATTGTTAATATGAAAGATCCAAAAATAACTAACAAACCAGTTATTTTAGAAATTTTTAAATCAAAACCATAACCAAGATCCCAAAATAAATGTCTAATCTCACTTAAAATTTGAAAACTAAAAGACCATATCATTGCAATTATAATAAATTTTCCAACAAAAGAATTTAAGATATTTTGTATAAACTCATAGCTTAAATTGCCTAGTAGCAGTGATGCAATCCAGATACATACAAAAGTTAGTGCAATAATATTTATTACTCCTGTAATTCTATGAGAAATAGAAACTAAAGAAGAAATATGCCAGCTATAAATTTGAATGTGAGGTGACAATGGATTCTTTTTATTATTCATTATAATTTTTTTGTTAAAATTTCAGCAATTTGAACTGTGTTTAACGCAGCGCCCTTAAGCAAATTGTCAGAAACAACCCACATATTTAAAGCTTTTTTATTAGAATTATCTTTTCTAATCCTGGAAATGAAAGTCAAATAATCTCCTTCCGCTTCTATAGGTGTAACATAGCCTCCATCTTTATGTTCATCAATAACTTTACAGCCTTTTGCATTTTTTAATATTTTTCTAACTGTTGCCAAATCATATTCATTTTCAAACTCAATATTTACCGATTCAGAATGAGAAGTTTTTATTGGAACTCTTACACAAGTCGCTGTTAGACCTATCTTTTGATCTAGGATTTTTTTTGTTTCATTCTCCATTTTCCATTCCTCTTTTGTATACCCATCTTCAACAAAAAAATCTATGTGTGGAATTAAATTAAATGCTATTTGTTTTGTAAAATTTTCAGACTTAATTTTTTTGCCACTTAAATAATCTTTGGTCTGGCTAAACAGTTCGTCGGTTGGTGCTTTTCCTGCTCCAGAAACTGCTTGATAAGTTGAAACAACTACTCTTTTTATCTTATATTTGTCATGAAGAGGTTTTAAAGGAAGCACCAATTGAATCGTCGAACAGTTTGGGTTTGATATAATATTTTTATGACCTTTTAGATCATTGGGATTAACTTCCGCAACTATCAAGGGAACATCTTTATTCATTCTAAAATGTTTTGAGTTATCTATAACAATGGTCTTTTTTGAAGCTTTAGGTGCCCATTCTTTTGCAATTTCACTTCCAGCAGCAAAAATAGTAATTTCTGCTTTTGAAAAATCAAAATTTTCTAATTGCTCAACTATTAATTCTTTTTGTTTAAAAATTAATTTTTTTCCTGCACTTTTCTTTGAAGCAACCAAAAAAAGTTGGTTTATTTTTATATTAGACTTCTCTAGTACTTCTATTGTTTTTCTTCCTACGTTGCCTGTGGCACCGATTATTGCTAAATTCATAATGAGTAGTTATTTTATTTCAATTTTGAGATAATTGCATCACCCATATCGGTTGTGGTGACTTCTTTTTTTCCAGTTGAAACAATATCCTTTGTTCTAAGACCATCATCCAACACTTTTTGAACTGCAGAATCTAATAAATCGGCTTCCTTAGTAAGATCAAGAGAATATCTTAATGCCATTGACAAACTTAATATAGTTGCAATTGGATTTGCTATATTTTTTCCTGCAATATCTGGGGCAGAACCATGCACAGGTTCATATAAAGATCTTATTTTGCCTTTTTTATCTTTTGCTCCAAGAGAAGCAGAAGGTAATAGACCTAGAGAACCAGTTAACATTGCTGCTTCATCTGACAGCATATCTCCAAACAGGTTGTCTGCTAGTATAACATCAAATTGCTTAGGATTTCTTAATAGCTGCATTGCGCAATTATCTGCGAGCATATGGCTTAGTTCAATTTTTTTAAATTCTTTATCTTTCAATTTTTGAACTTCTTCTCTCCATAGTACTCCAGCTTCCATAACATTGGATTTCTCACAAGAAGTTACTTTGTTTTTTCTTTTTTTTGCAAGATCAAAGGCTACTCTAGCTATTCTTTGTATCTCGCTCGTTGTGTATGAGTGAGTATTTACACCTTTTCTTTCATTATTCTCTATTGGTTGAATGCCTCTAGGTTCACCAAAATATATTCCTCCTGTTAACTCTCTTACAATCATTATATCTAGACCAGAAACTATTTCAGGTTTTAAAGTAGATGAGTCTACTAATTGTTCAAAACAAATTGCCGGCCTAAGATTCGCAAATAATTTCAATTCTTTTCTAAGTTTTAAGAGAGCTCTTTCTGGCTTTTTAGAAAATTCTAAATTATCCCACTTTGGTCCGCCGCATGCACCTAATATCACAGCATCACTCTCTAAAGACTTATAAAAAACTTCATCAGTTATTGGAACTTTGTTAGCATCAATCGATGCTCCTCCAATCAATTCCTCTTCAATACTAAAATCTAAAGATCTATTTTTATTAAACCACTCAATTATTTTTCTTACTTCCCTAACAACTTCAGGTCCAATACCATCTCCAGGTAACAGCAGTATTTTTCTTTTGTCTCTAGACATTTTTTAAATCCAAGGTTTGTTTTGACTCATTTTACTTTCAAAACTTTCTATATTTTTTATTTTTTTAAGAGATAAATCTATATCATCCAAACCTTCGATAAGGCATTTCTTTTTAAAAGTATCTAACTGAAATTTATATGATTTGTTGCCATAAACAACTTCTTGTTCTAAGAGTTTGATTTCAACATTTTCTTTTCTAACAGAATATTCAGATAATTCATTAATAACACTTTCATTAGCAACAATTGGAAGTATGCCATTTTTAAAAGAATTATTATAAAAAATATCCGCAAAGCTTTCGCTTATTATAACTTTAATACCAAAGTCAATTAGGGCCCAAGGAGCGTGCTCTCTTGAGGATCCGCATCCAAAGTTCTTTCCTGTTATTAATATCTTAGAATTTTTATATGGTTCGTTATCTAAAATAAATCCTTTAATAGGTTTTCCTTTTTCATCAAATCTCATTTCATAAAATAGACTTTTTCCTAGACCAGATCTTTTAATAGTTTTTAAAAATTGTTTGGGAATGATTTTATCCGTGTCTATATTCATTAACGGAAGATGAGCCGGTATACTTTTTATGTTTTTAAATTTTTCCATAATTAGTTATTAAATTTTCTTACATCAGACAAATGTCCTTCAATGGCTGCTGCTGCAGCCATTGCTGGACTTACAAGATGCGTTCTTCCTCCCCGTCCTTGTCTTCCTTCAAAATTTCTGTTTGAAGTAGATGCACAGCGTTCTTTGGGTTTTAACTGATCCTCATTCATTCCAAGACACATTGAGCATCCCGGCTCTCTCCATTTAAAACCTGAGTTTTTAAAAATCTTGTCCAAACCCTCTTCCTCTGCTTGGTTTTTTACTAGCCCAGATCCAGGAACAACCATAGCATCAACATGTTCGGCTATTTTTTTATCTTTCAAAAGTTTGGCTGCTTCCCTCAAATCTTGAATTCTTCCGTTAGTACAACTTCCTATAAAAACTTTATCAATTTTAATATCAGTAATTTTTGTATTAGGTTTTAAACCCATATAATCCAAGGATCTTTCCATAGAAACACGTCTGTCTTTGTCCTGCTCTCTATTTGGGTCTGGAACTGAACCGTTAACAGGAACTACATCTTGCGGAGAAGTTCCCCAGGTTACTTGTGGAGCTATATCTTTTCCTTCAATTATAACCTCTTTATCAAATTTACAATTATCATCAGATTTTAAATTCATCCAATACTGTAGAGCTTTTTCCCATTTGTCTTTCTTTGGAGACATTGGTCTGTTCTCTAAATACTTAAAAGTTACTTCATCAGGCTGAATTAGTCCCGCTCTTGCTCCGCCTTCTATTGTCATATTACAAACTGTCATTCTCTCTTCCATGCTTAAATTTTTAATAACCTCTCCTGAAAATTCTATAACAAAACCTGTTCCTCCAGCTGTACCTATTGTTCCTATGATTTTTAGTATTACGTCTTTTGCTGTAACTCCAATAGGAAGTTTCCCATTAACTTTTAAAAGAAAATTTTTTGATTTTTTTTGTATAAGAGTTTGAGTAGCTAAAACGTGTTCAACTTCAGACGTTCCAATGCCAAAGGCAAGTGCACCAAAAGCTCCATGGGTAGCAGTATGACTGTCTCCGCAAACTATGACTGTACCGGGTTGGGTAAAGCCTTGTTCTGGTCCAATAATATGAACTATGCCTTGTCTTTTGTCATTCATGTCAAATAACGGAACTCCAAATTCTTTACAATTTTTTCTAAGAGTATCTACTTGTATTTTAGATTCTTGATCACTAATCCCCTTGGATCTGTCAGTTGTTGGGACATTGTGATCAGCAACTGCTAGGGTAAATTCTGGTTTTCTAACTTTTCTTTTTTGTAGTCTTAAACCTTCAAAAGCTTGTGGGCTAGTAACTTCATGAACCAGATGTCTATCAACATATAGCAATGAAGTTCCATCTGATTGATGATGAACAAGATGGTTTTCCCATATCTTATCATACAGTGTTTTTGACATTAAAAAATATATTATTTTTGTTCTTTTTTAGCTTCTTCTTTAGGAGCTTCTTTTTTTGTTTCAGGAATTATCTCTGCCGATTCTTGAGCTTGGGTAGAAACATCAACTCCAATTTTTTTCTTAATCTTTTCAGCTATCCTCGCAGACTTTCCTTTCCTATCTCTCAAATAATAAAGCTTAGATCTTCTAACATCTCCAGACCTTATAACTTTTATAGAATCTACAATGGGGCTGTACAAGGCAAACGTCCTTTCAACCCCTTCTCCGAAAGAGATTTTTCTGACTGTAAAGGAAGAGTTTATGTCTCTGTTTTTTTTAGCAATACACACTCCTTCAAAAAATTGAATTCTCTCTCTTTTTCCTTCTACTATTTTAACTCCAACTTTAATAGTGTCGCCTGGAACAAAATTAGTAATTTTTTTATTTGAAACAATTTTTTTGACCGCTTCTTTGTTTATGTCTTCTATATTTTTCATTTTTTTTTATTTTTAATGTATTTTTCCCATAAATCTGGCCTCTGGCGACGTGTTATAGCCTCAGATTGAGATAAACGCCAGTCTTTAATTTTCGCATGATCTCCGGATAATAGGACTTCTGGAATACCTTTCTCCTCCCAAATTTGAGGTTTGGTATATTGAGGATATTCTAATAATCCATTCTCAAAACTCTCATCATTTTTTGATGTACTATTTCCAAGTACATTGGGTAATAACCTTAAAACAGAATCTATTACTACAAAAGAGGCTGACTCACCTCCAGACAAAATGTAGTCTCCAATACTAATCTCTTCTATATTTCTTGTGCTCAAAATACGCTCATCAACTCCTTCGAAATGTCCACATATTAAATTTATAATTTTTTCTTTGGATAATTCTTTTGCAATTTTTTGATCAAATTTTTTTCCCTTTGGAGAAAGATAAAGAATTCTTTCACCTTTTTTTACATTACTGTCTATAGATTTTGCTAAAATATCTGATTTTAAAAGCATACCGCTTCCACCACCAAACGGTGTGTCATCTACTGTTTTATGTTTATCTTCAGCAGAGTCTCGAATATTTATAGTTTCTAGATTCCATATTTTTTTTTCCAATGCTTTCCCGTATAACCCTTTGTTCAAAGGGCCAGGAAATATTTCTGGATATAAAGTAAATACTCGAGCTGTCCACATTATTTCTTTGGTTCTTCTTTTTTAGCTTCTTGCTTAGGAGCTTCTTTTTTAGCTTCTTGCTTAGGAGCTTCTTTTTTAGCTTCTTGCTTAGGAGCTTCTTTTTTAGCTTCTTGC
>MDTG01403767.1_pt1 | contig 11217 bp, 8 predicted proteins | sample 811421 | NCBI WGS metagenome assembly MDTG01 (sample SAMN05326645, study PRJNA326480) | marine metagenome | isolation source: seawater | place: Pacific Ocean: South East | collected 2011
AAATGTAATAAAAAATCAAATTAATAAAATTTCACGTCTAATTCTTATAGACAATTCATTTGTAATAAATTTAAACTATAATGATGGGAAAATTATTTCTGCTGTATATAACCAGAATGGAAAAATCAAAGAAATAAAAGCTGATATATTTATAATTTCTGCAGGCGCATTAGAAACCCCAAGAATTTTACTAGATACCTTCAAAAAATCCGATGTGAATAAAAATATTGGCCGAAACTTATTAGATCATCCTATTATATGTATCGGTAAGTTGAAATTAAATAAGGGAAAGTATCATAATTTTCATGGCATTAATAACCTTTTCAAGAATAACTCTCCTAGATATGGGTTAACAATAAAATCTCCTTATAAATATGCAAAAAAACTCAATCATTCAATTTTTTTTAGACCAAGTACTAAAAAAGACATGACTTCATTTAAGAGTGATTTACTCCAAATAATACATAGTAAATTTACTTTAAAAAAGTTCATAAACATCTTATTGAACCCTAGACTTATCAAATTATCATTTATTCTATTAGCAGAAAAAATTGGAATAGGTTATTACTCAGACGAACTAGATGTCACACTTCAAGTTGAGGGAGTATCTAATAATAATAAATCCTCAATTAAACTCTCTAACTCTAAGGATGAATATAATAGATCTATACCTGATATAACTTATGATTTTTCAAATGAGATATTAGCTGATATAGAGTCTATTCAAAAACTAATATCATCAAATACTAAAAATAATGTAACATATGATTCATATAAAATTAATAAAGATGACTTCATTCTAGGATCACATCACGCAGGAACTTGTAGTATGGGAAGTAATATTAATAATTCTGTAGTAGATAAAAATCTAAAATACCATAATTATGAAAACTTATATATTTGTGACGCTTCAGTTCTGCCAAAAATTGGTAATGCAAATCTAAGTTTAACTTTAGTTGCATTAGCTATAAGATTAAGTAATAAAATTATAGATACTTATGACAATTAATTTAATTCAAGATATTGAAACTCCACATAATAATTGCATAATAAGGGAGATTAGAGAAAATAATAAAGAGAAGTTAGTTCTGTGGTATGCAAAAGATAATGAACTAATTAAAACGTCTAAATTTAATAATAACGAACCTTTATTTATTTATGGCAAGAAACTCAATCTTAAATTTTTGTTCCATTGTATTACTAATTACAAAGAAAAATATATAATTGTCGGCTGGTCCAATATCAATACAGCATTACTCCACATAATTTTCTTCTTAACCAGAAAACCTTTTAATCACTGGACCGATTTAGGAATGAATAAATTTGAAAAAATTAATATTATTAAAAAAATGATTAGAAAAATAGCATATTTTATTTTAAGAAAGTCTAATAGCATTGTATTTTGTGTAAGTAATTCGACAATACAGTATCTAAAAAGCCATTCATTTAATAAAGATAGACTAGTTCACCTTCCAATATATATCCAAACCTATGATTCTAAGATCCATATACCATACAAAGAATCATTAGTATTAAGCAAATATTCAATCACAAAAGATAATTTTATAATTTCTGCTGGCAGCAGACTTGAATATTTGAAAGGATTTGATTTATTAATCAAGGCAATGGAAAAAATTGATAAAAATATTGCTGATAAGTGCCTTCTTATTATTGTTGGCGCTGGCCAAGAAAAAGAAAATATTGAAGCTATGTCAAAATTAATCTCATGTAGAACAATTTTTACAGGGTGGTTAGAAATTGATAATTTCAAAGCTATTATTTCAAATTCACATATCTTTATACAGCCTTCAAGATATGAAACATTTGGATCTGCATCACTTGCAATGTCATTAGGTACACCAGTTCTAGGAACAAAATCATCAGGCGCAGCATACGATAGAATAATATCTGGTCACAATGGATATCTATATGAGCATAACGATTTAGATGAGGTTTTAAAAAGAATTAAATTTTTATATTACAATAGAGCAATTCTGAAAAAGCTATCAGATAATGCTTTCAAAACATCTAATGAATGGCCTTTAAGCAGAGGAAGAAAAACAATTATTAATAATATTATTTAAAATAAATATATATATAATTAATACATGAAAATAAAAACTCTCAAACACTCAAAGTTCGTTACAAAATCATCTTCAAACGAAATCAATGGATTTCTTGTTCCTATATATAATATTCACGATCAGTTTTTTGATAAAGATACAAGACCTGAACAAGTATATCTCACGGTGATTAAAAAAAATTCATCAAAGGGGCCTCATTTACACTATATTAGAACAGGTTGTTTCACATGTATAAAAGGAAATGCTGCGATAATATTAAAAATTGATGAGAAGTATGAAACATTTGTGAGTGGAGAGAAACATAATTTTCTCTCAGTATTAATTCCAACTGGTGTGCCTGCAATGATCTGTAATATAGATAATAATGATGCATATATAATAAATACACCATATCCAGCATGGACTCCAGATATGGATGATGAGCACACTGCAGATTTCAGTGACTACGATATAAATGACTTATACAAATAAATGAAAATCATTATAGTAGGTGACTATTCATGGAAATGGTACCAAGATGCATGTGCTGACGCTTTAGAAGAGCAAGGGCATTACATTGTAAGATATAGTTGGTTTGATATATTTAGAAAATGGGTATCTAATCATAGTGAACCTATATTCCATTCTTTTTTTCATAAATTTCAGTATGCCTATTCACAAGGTCCGCTAATTGCAAAAATAAACAAAGAATTAATAGAATGTATTGAGGAGGAAAGTCCTGATGCTGTGTGGTTTTATAATGTAAAACATATAAAGTATAAAACAATTTTATCAATCAAAAAAAGATTCCAGGAAACCTTTCTAGTTCAATTTTCTAATGACAATCCATTTTCAAAACAAACAATACCTAGGCTGTGGAGAGACTATATCAGAAGTATCCCTCTTTTTGACCATTCTTTTTCGTACAGAGATAGTAATATAGGTGATTATAAAAAAAATAAAGCAAAGAAGGTCAGTATTTTATTACCATATTTTGACCCAAAGCATGATTTTCCAATAGAGCGTTCTTTGGTTGAGCCTGCATTTATCTGCGATGTTGTTTTCGCTGGTCATTATGAGAATGATGGAAGATTAAATGCTATTGAAAATATTTTGTATCAAGGAATTGATTTGAAATTATACGGAGGAGGATGGGCTGATGTTATTAATAAACTTCCTAAGACTTCGCCTTTAAAAAGATTTAACAATGTTATGCCTGCTATTGGAGAAGATTATAGGAAAGCAATATGTGGAGCTAAAATCTCACTTTGCTTTTTATCCTCTATTAATCAAGATAACTACACACGAAGAAACTTTCAAATACCTGCGATGAAAAGATGTTTACTGTCAAAAAAAACAGAACAATTGAAAAATTTTTTTTTAGAAAATAAAGAAATGATATTTTTTGAAAATTATAAAGAAATTCCAATTATTATAGAAAAATATCTTCAAGATAATTATAATATAGACAATATAGCTGAAGCAGCTTATAAAAGAGTTTATAAAGATGGTCATGATGTATCAACAAGGATGAAATATTTTATACAGGAAATATCGAATATTAAATGATTATTAGTAAATCGAAACCTAGAATTATAATTATTGGTGGTAAATATCTTGGCTGTGCAGTTATGGAATACTTACATGCTAACAACGTTAATATCTGCTTAGTGATATCTAGAGCTGATGATGAAGGTAAAGATACTTTATTTCCCTCTATAAAAAAACTCTCAAAATCATACAAGATAAAATGTATAAATCCTCTAGAGTTAAAGTCATTGAGTATTCTGAAAAAATATAAGCCCGATTTAATATTAAGTATTGAAAATAACAGGATTATTCCGTCAAGTTGGATTAATTATATGAAAAATAAGATTGGAATAATAAATAGTCATTTCTCACCACTACCAGCATATGCAGGATATTGGCCTGAGATGTGGTCTATATGGAATGATGAAAAAATATTTGGGGTAACTCTCCATCACATAAGTAAGGATATTGATCAAGGCAATATAATTGATCAAAAAATTTTTAAGATTAATAAAAACGAAACTAGACAAAGCTTATACATAAAATCATATAAAAATTGTTTTCAACTTTTTAAAAAAAATCTAAATAAAATTATCAATGAGGAAAAAATTATCAATACAAATGATTATAAATTTAAAAGCTCTTTTTATAAAAGAAACTTACCCAATAATGGCTTTATAGATAAAAAATGGTCCCTAAAAAAGCAAGAAAGATTTATTAGATCACTATCTTATCCAGGATATTCTGGACCTAAAATAAAAATAGGAAAAATGACATACACTATTCTTGAGGATGATATAGAATTTTATAAAAAAATAGAGGTCAAATATATATGACAGAAAGAAAAATGATTTCAGTATTTGGATGTAAAACCGGTCAAGAAGAAATTGATAATCTTACAATTACGATCAATAGTCAATGGCTTGGTCTTGGAAGTACTGTTGATGAGTTTGAAAAAAAATTTAAACTAAAAAATAATTTATCTTCATTTTTAATGGTAGATTCTGGATCAAATGCACTGTTAATGGCGATATCTTTGTTAAAGTTACCTCCGCAATCAGAGATAATATTACCTTCGTATACTTGGGTCTCATGTGCTAATGCAATCATGTTAGCTGGTCATATACCGATATTTTGTGACGTAGATGAGTTTACAATGAATGTCACGAAAAAAGATATAGAATCTAAGATAACAAGTAAAACATCAGCAATTATGATTGTTCACTATGCTGGCTTGCCTGTGGATATGGATTCTATAATGTCTATAGGATTACCAGTCATAGAAGATGCTGCCCACGCAGTTTTTAGTAAGTACAAGGAACAACATTGTGGTAATATTTCTGAAGTAGGAATTTATAGTTTTGACTCTGTAAAAAACCTAACCGCAGGCGAAGGCGGAGGAATTTCAACTAAGGATAGTTTACTTATTAATGATGCAAAAAAACTACGATATTGTGGAATAGAAAAATCGGGTTTTCAAAATGCATCAACTAAAAATAAGACATCAGATCTATGGTGGGAGTATGAAATTAAGAAGCCATTTATTAAAATGTTACCAAGTAACGTGAGTGCAAGCATTGCTCTTGCTCAACTTGAAAAAATTGATTACTTGCAGAATAGACGGGAAGAGATATGGAAATACTATCAAGCTGAATTTAGTAATCATAAAATTATTAAAAAGCCAATAGATCCCTCTGATCATGAAAAACATTCATATTTTACTTACTGTATAAAGGCAGAGAAACGGAATGAGCTTGCAAGGTACCTTTTAGAAAATAATATTTATACTACCCTAAGGTATCACCCACTGCATCTCTATCCTATATACAATCAAGAATCAAATAAATTAACTAATACAGAAAAGCTTAATAAAACTGCACTTAGTATTCCTATTCATCCTAGATTAACTGATAATGAAGTTTCTTATATTGTTGATAAAATTAAATCTTTTTATTAATTATGGATGAAATAGTTTTCATTTACCTGATTTTTTTTATAACTTTTTTAATACCTGTTTATAAATTTGGGTTGCTGTCTATTGAGACAATAGCTTTAACACAAATTTATGCTCCCGCTCTAGGTGTAGCTTATATGTATATAACGGGCGGGTTGTTTTTAAATTATCAGAATATGTCATATCTTCAAAGCGGGAATGATACTTTTACTTACGCCTTAGTATTATATCTAATTGCATTTTTAACTACTGTATGTTGCATGTGCTATCAAGATGAATTCTCAAAAAAATATGTTATTACAAAGCTAAAATATTTAGATACTTCATTAGTAAGATACATAGGTGGTGTAATTGTAATCATATCTCTTTATTTATTTCATATTGCTGATCCTGGTGGATTTGATAATACAATTCTAAACACAACTTATAGTAATCTTCTAACTACTCGCGAACCTGGAAATGAGTATGCATATGCTATTGGTCAAATCTTATGGATTTCATCATTAATTATAATTTTGAACAATCATACAAAGAAAATATTTTTACTACTATTTGTACTAGCAACTATTTGGATAGCAACGTGGCTTGGTTTACACTCTTCTAGAATGCCTTTAGCAGCCATTATTCTAGGGATTAGTTTAATTGTGATAATACAAAAGAAAGATAAACTGCTAGTACTTCTTCTGCTAATTGGTTCAATCATTCTTGCTATTATTGGTGAAATAAGAGAGGGCTACAGAGACATAAATACTGTCACTAATGTTGGTTCTTATGATATTAGTGAACATAAAACAGCAAACTACTTATCAAAACTTTCGCTTTACCAACAGGAAGAGGATCAATGTGTTGTTGAGGGATGTTTAGATTATTCTAATTCTTACTACCTTACAAAGACAAGAATTATTAAGACAATAGATAATATCAATACAAAGAAGGAGTTATTTAGTCAAGATTTCCAATCTGTTATTATGTCATATCCTTTTAGCAAAAAGCTATCTATGGCTAATCGTACAAACTATCTTTCGGATCAAAGGAAGATAATTTCCTCAGGTGATTTTCAAAACGTAATATTACCTTACTTTGAAGCTGATAAGGTATTTAATAATTTACTGGATGAAGACAAATATATCTACTCACCTTCAAGGCACTACAATGGGGTCTTTGCAGATATAGATATTAATATCATTAGTTATAAAGATATATATAAACTAACAAACTCTCGTTTTGTAGAAATTGATGAAATTGGTTACAAGTATAATGATCATCTACGTTTAGTGAGTAATAAAAAAGAAATATTGATTTATGATGATAATAAATTAGTTAGCGCACTTCCGGGTGGAATATCAAATATATTTATGTCTTTCATCATTACTGTTAACTATTTTGAAAATAGTAAATTGTTCTATGGTGAAACATTTTATAACTATCTATTTCAATTAGCACCTGGCCCAGTAAGAAATTATTTTGATATGAAAACGCCCCCTTATTATGAATCAACAGATGTTTTTGACAGTTATTCATGGAATGGAGGAATTAATGTTATATCAATATTTTATGCAAATTTTGGATTTCTTGGTATGATTATTTTTGGGATATTTATACAATCATATATATACTTTTTAAGAAAATTATTATTTAGTAATAACTTTTTTCTCATTGTGTTGTCTATCTATATGTTTAGTACAGTTATGCAAGTGTTTTATTATGAGTTGGGACAAATTATCAAACCAATGATTCTATTATTTGCACTTTATTTCTTTTCTTTATTATTTGTAAGGAAAATATGAGTAATATTAAAAAAAACCATATAACTGTCTTTAATATCGATGAGGAGGGAAGATTTGGAGGACCTGAAAAAAGAATAGTTCAAGTTGCATTAGAATTAAAAAAATATAATATTCATACAACAATTATTTGTCCTATTAAAGACTCTAAAATATTTATAGATTTTATAAAAAAAAATAAGATTAGTTATGTCAAAATGAATATCACAAGACTTAGTAAGCACTGGCTTACATTATTAAGATATTCTTTACTTTTTCCTGTAGAAGTTTTTTATTTATCTAAATTTCTTTATAAAAGTAATATAGATATCGTACATATCAATGGAAGTTATCAATTTAAGTCTGCAATTGCATCTATTATAGCTAGAAAGAAAATTATTTGGCATTTAAATGATACAAATACTATTTACTTTATTAAAATGATATTTAAGTTGTTATCATTTATTTCAATTGACGGTTTCATTATAGCTGGTGATCGAGTTAAGAATTATTATTTAAAAGACATTAATTTAAAAAATAGACCTATTGAGAAAATTCATGCACCAGTCGATACTAACTTATATAATTCATCGAGGAGGGATTTTAGTTCAAACAAATTATTAATAACAACTTTATCAGGAATTAATCAAACTAAAGCGCCGCATAAGTTTATTAATTTGTGTGAGACCATTTCAACTAAATATGATCATATTGATTTTAAAGTTGCAGGATTATTTTTAGAAAGTCAAAAAGGCTATGCTTCTTATATTAAAAAACTTGTTAATGATAGTAAATTTCTAAGGCAAAGACTTGAGCTTTTAGGTTTTGTTAGAAACGTACCAGAGTTACTATCAAAATCGGATATTTGTATCTTTACATCTCTATATGAAGCTAGCCCGACATCTATTTGGGAAGCTATGGCAGCAGGCAAAGCAATAGTTACTACAGATGTCGGATCAGTCAGTGAATATATAACTGATGGAGTTTCTGGTTTTATAGTCCCAGTTGATAATCACAATGAACTTTTAAATAAAACTATAAAGCTTATTGAAAATAAATCTTTAAGAATAAAGATGGGGGATAATGCAAGAGAAATTGCATTCGAAAAACTTAATATAACTCTCGCAGCTGAAAAGCATGCTAGTATATATAATGAAATTATAGAGCAATAATATGTGCGGTATAAACGGTGTAGCTTCTGCTGCAACTTTAGCTTCTGTCGACTGGGTAGAACTTTGTAACACTATTCAAAGTCATCGTGGCCCTGACCATAATGGGATCTGGGTTTCAAATAATCAAAAGATTGCACTTGGACACCAGAGACTATCAATTTTAGATTTAAGTATTTCTGGTAATCAACCTATGAGAGATGCTAAAAATAATACTACATTAATCTTTAATGGAGAAATTTATAATTATAAAGAACTTAAAAAGATATTAACTGAAAACAACTATCAATTTAATACACATACAGATACAGAAGTTATTTTAGTTGCTTACAGACACTGGGGAATTGATTTCTTAAATAAATTAATTGGTATGTTTGCCATTGTTATTGTTGATCAAAATAAAAATAAAGTTTTTTTATGTAGAGATAGAGCAGGTGAAAAGCCCATATATTATCAAGTAAAGAACAAAAGTATATATTTTTCGTCAGAATTAAAATCTTTACTTAAAAATAAAGATATTAGATCAGACATTTCTTCATTAGCAATAGATACATATTTCTCTCTTGGATATTTACCTGGATCACTATCTATTCTAAGTGATACATCCAAAGTCTTACCTGGAGAGTATTTATCATTTGATCTTATTAATGGAGAATATCATGCCAATAGATACTGGAACATAGATACTGAAGATAAAGTACAAACCAAGGATACATTGTATGATAGTTTTGAAGACTTGATGAAATCATCTGTACGATTACAGCTTCATGCTGATGTACCTGTGGGATTATTATTAAGTGGAGGTGTTGACTCTACTATTATTTGTTATATTGCTTCTTTATTAAATAAGAACATAAAAACATATACGCTAACTAATAAAGAGTCGCCAGATATTGATGAGGGAAATTATGCAAGTAATATAGCTTCATTTTTAGGTACAAAACATACTTCAATTGACAGTAGAGACATCTCAGGAACGGATATTTTAAATATTATTGACCTAATCGATGAGCCATTTTCTGACTCGTCATTTATTCCTACATTTCTTTTAACAAAAGAAATAAAAAAACACTGCACTGTAGCATTAGGAGGCGATGGAGCTGATGAGCTGTTTGGTGGATACAGAAGTTATCAAATGATATTAAAATATCAAAGTATAATTAATCATTTATCGCCTGATATGAAAAATAAAATTCTTAAATTAATTAATACAATTTTTCCTTTAGGTTTTAAAGGTAGAAATTTTGTTAATCGCCTATTAACTAACATAGATCATTACAGAGGTAATTTACTATTTGATAAATTACCTAGGGAGAAACTCTTGAAAATCAAGAATATCCATGTCGATGCAGAATCTTATCTTTCAGGTAGATGTGTAAAATCAAATAAGAATTTAGTCAATATGATGCAATGTGATTTTAATAATTATCTACCAGATGATATTTTATTTAAAACTGATCGAGCATCAATGTTGAATAGCCTTGAGCTGCGCTCTCCTTTTCTAGACAAAAGAATTATTAATTTCTCATCAAAACTTAAACAAATAGAAAAGACATCTGCATCCTCAGGAAAATTATTTCTAAAAAATTATCTTTCATTAAAATTTCCATCTGATTATAATTTTAATCGTAAACAAGGTTTCTCAATTCCTCTATCAAAATGGCTTACAAAAGAATATTGTAGTGATGTTTTAGGGGATATAAAATCAAATGATCCTATTATTGAAAAAAAATATATAAATAAATTAATTAAATCGCTTAAATATGGTTACTCAAACCATGAAAGAATATATAATATTATAGTTTTTCACAGATGGCGTAAAAACTTTAATATTGGATTCTAATGTGAGTAGAGACTATCAAATTTGTTCAAATTGTATCATGGATACATCTGACTCAAATATCGTATTTGATGATAATGGCGTCTGTGATTATTGTAATAACTATTATAAAAATATTGTACCCACTTGGGACACATCTGAAAAATCACAATATAAATTAAAATTGTTTTTTGAAAAAATTAAAAGGAAAACTAAGAAAGATAATTATAACTGTTTAATTGGTTTGAGCGGAGGAGTTGATAGCTCCTATGTTACATATATAGCTAAAGAGAGATTTGGATTAAACCCGCTACTTTATCATGTAGATGCTGGTTGGAATTCTCAACAAGCGGTAAATAACATAGAAAAACTAGTAAAGCATCTTAATTTAGAACTATTTACTGAAGTTATAAATTGGCCTGAAATGAGAGATTTACAATTATCCTTTTTCAAAGCTAATGTTCCTCATCTAGATACACCTCAAGACCATGCATTTTTTGCTGGCTTGTATAATTATGCTGCCAAAAATAAAATTAAATATATTCTTACAGGTGCGAATTACTCTACAGAGTGTGTCAGGGAACCTTTGGAATGGCATTATCATGCATCTGATCTTTCTCAGTTACTTGATATACACAAAGAACATGGAACGAAACCTTTAAATACGTTTCCTTTAGCAGGTATTTTTAAATACAAGATTTTCTATAGATTCTTTAAAGGCATTCGAGTCATAAAACCATTAAATAACATAGAATATATAAAAGAAAATGCAATAAAGGAATTAGTAGATAAATTTGAATGGCAAGTATATAAATATAAGCATTATGAATCTAGATTCACACGCTTTTACGAAGGTTTTTGGTTACCTACAAAATTTGGTTATGATAAGAGGCGGGCGCACTTTTCAAGTTTAATATTA
>MDTG01408707.1_pt1 | contig 11217 bp, 10 predicted proteins | sample 811421 | NCBI WGS metagenome assembly MDTG01 (sample SAMN05326645, study PRJNA326480) | marine metagenome | isolation source: seawater | place: Pacific Ocean: South East | collected 2011
GCGAAGCGCCCGCCGTAGAAGTCGGCGGCGTCCCGCGGGCCGACCAGCGCGTCCAGGCTGTAGCGGGTGCCCTTGGCCTGCAGCAGCAGATCGCCGTCGATGGCGCCGGCCTGGCTGATCGTGCCGTCCGCCGGCGACAGCACCGCGTCCGGATCCGGGTCGAGCGGCCGCGCGCCGTCGCGCAGCGCGCGGGTGAAGAAGTCGTTGAAGCTGGCGTACCCGTCGGGTCCGGCAGCGGCCTCGGACAGATCGACCCCGTACACCCGGGTGAAGGTTCGGATCAGCAGCCGCCGCAGCCACGGCGTGCGGGCCCGGGCGATCCGGCCGGCCAGGCGTGACAGGCCGTGCTGGGGCAGCAGCCGCTGCAGCAGGGCGAACAGCGCGTCCATCGGGCCGGTCACGGTGCCCGGCCGGTGCGGCCGTCGGCGGGTTCGCCCGGCGCGTCGCCGGTGACCACCGGCGTGTCGTCCCGGTTGCCCCACTCGCCCCAGGAGCCGTGGAACGCGCGGATGTCGCGGAACCCCAGCAGCCGACCCACCAGGTAGGACAGGCCGGACCGGTGGTGGCTCTGGCAGTGGGTGATCACCGGCAGCCGGCCGTCGATGCCGTGGGCGGCCAGCAGCTCGGGCAGGCCCTCGGTCAGGCGCAGTCCGCGGGTCGGGTCCTTCAGGCGCATCCAGTCGAGATGCCGGGCGGTCGGCACGTGGCCGGCGCGCCGGGAGCCCGAGCGCTCGCCCCGGTACTCCTCCGCCGAGCGGACGTCCCAGATGATCCGGCCGGGATCGTCGATGGCGGCCAGCACGTCGTCGACCTCGGCCACGGGCGCGTCCGGCGCGATGGCAACGGCCACCTGGCTCGCCGGCGGCGCCGCGGCGGGCCCGGCCTCCAGGGGCAGGCCCGCCTCGTGCCAGGCGATCAGGCCGCCGTTCAGGTAGCTCCAGCGGTGATGGCCGATCACGTCCAGGGTCCAGACGAACCGGCCGGCCCAGCCGCCGCCCTCGTCGTCGTAGACCACGTAGTAGCAGTCCGGCGTATGGCCGAGACTGCCGAACAGCGCGTTCAGGCGGCCGGCATCGGGCAGCCGCCCCGCCGCGGGCGGGCGGCCGTCCAGCAGGGCGCGGGGCTCTACCAGCAGGGCGCCGGGCAGGTGGGCCTGCTCGAAGGCCGCCGCCTCGGCGACGTGAATCAGGCGCAGCGGGCCGGCCGGCGCGGCAGGCTGCTCCGCGAGCAGGGCGGCCAGCGTCTCGGCTTCGACGAGCGGCGGGGGGAATCGGCTCAAACCGGTCTCCAGATTGGCGGGGCAGGGTATGTTAGCGGACCCGGCGGGTCTCGCGTATCGTGCCGGATCCCGCTGGCCGCCGCGTGCGCGCCGGGGATAATGGCGCGGGACCGCGCGGCGCGGACCGCGACCCGAGACTCTGGACGACGGAGGCAGCGTGACAGCCCACCTGGTGTGGATGGACATGGAAATGACCGGGCTCGACCCGGAGAAGGAGCGGATCATCGAGATCGCCACCATCGTGACCGACGGCGACCTCAACGTGGTCGCCGAAGGCCCGGTGCTGGCGGTGCGTCAGAGCGAAACCCTGCTGGCCGCCATGGACGACTGGAATCAGCGGCACCATGCCGCGTCCGGCCTGCTCGACCGGGTGCGCGGGGAAGGCGTGTCGGAGCGGGAGGCCGAGGCGGCCACGCTGGCGTTTCTCGAGCAGCACGTCGAGAAGAAGCGCTCGCCGCTGTGCGGCAACACCATCTGGCAGGACCGCCGCTTCCTGGCGCGCTACATGCCGACTCTGGAGGACTACCTCCACTACCGCATGGTGGACGTCAGCAGCATCAAGGAGCTGGTGCGGCGCTGGCGGCCGGACCTCATGGCCGGCTTCGTGAAGAAGAACGAGCACACCGCGCTGGCGGACATCCGCGAGTCCATCGACGAGCTGCGTTACTACCGGGAGCACTTCCTGCGCTGGCAGCGGCCCGAGGGGGCGGGGGACGACATGACCGGGGACGGGGACGACGCATGATCACGATACTCGGCATTCCCGGCAGTCTGCGCCGTGGCTCCACCAACCGGGCGCTGCTGGAATCGGCCGGCGAGCTGATGCCCGAGGGCGCGCGGCTCGAGGTCGCCGGGCTCGATGGAATTCCCCTCTACGACGGCGACCTGGAGGCGGCGGAAGGCATCCCGCCGGCGGTCGCCGCGCTCAAGGACCGGATCGCCGCCGCCGACGGCGTGGTCATCGCCACGCCGGAGTACAACGGCTCCATGCCCGGCGTGCTGAAGAACGCCGTCGACTGGTGCTCCCGGCCGCCGGAGGATCAGGCCCGGGTGCTGCGCGACCGTCCGGTCGCCATGCTCGGCGCCACCCCCGGCCGGCTCGGCACCATCCTGGCCCAGGACGCCTGGCTCGGCGTGGTGCGGACCCTGCGCATGCGCCCCTGGTACCAGGGCAGGCTGATGGTGTCCGGGGTCCACGAACTGCTCGACGACCAGGGCCGCCTGACCGATGCCAGGACCCGGGAGCAGCTCCGGGAGTTCATGGCCGGCTTCGTGGCGTTCGTGCGCGGCTGACCATCGTCGGCCGCGCTCAGCCGGCTGCGCCGAGCCGCTCCAGGGCCCAGTCGACGTGCTCGCGCAGCAGCGGCGAGGCGTCCTGCCGGCGCCGGCGCAGGGCGTCGATCACCGCCGCGTCCGGCGGGCCGTTGCCCAGCGCCACGGCCAGGTTGCGCTGCCACTGCTGGTAGCTCGCCCGGCGGATCGCCGAGCCTTCGGTGTACGTCAGGAACTCCGCCTCGGACCACTCGAACAGGGTCAGCAGCTCGGCCTGGTCGAGGTCGTGGCGGGGCGTGAAGTCGCCCTCCCTGCTGATCGAGGCGTAGCGGTTCCAGGGACAGAACAGCTGGCAGTCGTCGCAGCCGAATACCCGGTTGCCCATGAGCGGGCGCAGGTCCTCGGGGATGCTGCCCCGGTGCTCGATGGTCAGATAGGAGATGCAGCGGCGGGCGTCGAGTTCCCGCGGGCCGACGATGGCGTCGGTGGGGCAGACGGTCATGCAGGCCCGGCAGCTTCCGCACAGGTCCTCGGTGGCGGGCTCGTCCACGGGCAGGGGCAGGGTGGTGTAGACCTCGCCGAGGAAGAACCAGGAGCCGGCGTGGCGGTTGAGCACCAGGGTGTGCTTGCCGATCCAGCCGAGGCCGGCCTTCTCGGCCAGGGCCTTCTCCAGCACCGGCGCCGAATCGGTGAACGCCCGGTGGCCGCCGTGGGTGCGGGCGGCCTCGTCGATGCGGCGCGCCAGGCGCGCCAGGCGGCGGCGCACCACCTTGTGATAGTCACGGCCGGTGGCGTAGCGGGACACGTAGCCGCGCCGCGGATCCTCGAGTATGCGCAGCGGCTCGGCGCCGTCGGGCAGGTAGTCCAGGCGGGCGCTGATGACGCGGCAGGTGCCGGGCTCCAGGGCCGCCGGATCGAGGCGCTCGTCGAGATGGCGCGCCATGTAGCCCATGGTGCCGTGGCGGCCGCGCTCCAGCCAGGCGCGCACCTTGTCCCGGTAGGCGGACAGGTCCGTGTCGGTGATGCCGACCTGCTGGAAGCCGAGCTCGTGGCCCCAGGACTTGATGTCTGCTGCCAGGGCGGTGAGATCCAATGGGAACCGTTCCAAGTGCCATCGCTCGGTGCCAGTATACGGGCCATGGCAACCCCCGAGCCCACCGCTCCCGAACTCTACGGCGCAGCAGACTGCCGGGCGCTGGACCGTGCCGCCATCGACGAGTTCGGCACGCCCGGTTTCGAGCTGATGCAGCGGGCCGGGCGCGCGGCGTTCCGGGTGCTGCTGGACCGCTGGCCCGGTGTGCGCCGGCTGACGGTCTGCTGCGGCAGAGGCAACAACGCCGGCGACGGCTACCTGGTGGCGGGACTGGCCCGGGAGATCGGACTCGAGGTGACCCTCTGGCAGCTCGGCGACCCGGGCGCGCTCGCGGGCGACGCCGGCCTCGCCCGGGACTTCGCCGCGGCGCGGGGCGTGGTGCCGATGGCCGGGCCGCCGCCGGCGGTGGACGGCGACGTGGTCGTCGACGCCCTGCTCGGCACCGGCATCCGCGGCGAGCTGAAGGCGCCCTTCGACGAGATGGTCCGGTGCATCAATGCCAGCGGCCGGCCGGTGCTGGCCATCGACCTGCCCACCGGCGTGGACGCGGATACCGGGGCGGCCACCCGGGACGCGGTGAAGGCGGCGGTCACCGTCACCTTCATCGGCCGCAAGCTCGGTCTGTACACCGGCCCCGGCGCGTCCCTGGCGGGCCGGGTGGTGTTCGACGACCTCGGCGTGCCGGCCGGCGTCTACCGCCGCGTGCGCGGCTGTCCCTGGCTGCGCTACGGCACCCTGCCGGCGGACTGCCGGCTCGGCCCGCGGGACGCCAACGCCTACAAGCACGCCCTCGGCCACGTGGTGGTGGTGGGCGGCGATCATGCCATGGGCGGGGCGCCGCTGATGGCGGCCGAGGCGGCGCTGCGCGCCGGCGCCGGCATGGTCAGCGTGGTCACCCGGCCCGGGCATCGCCCGGCCATCCTGGCCCGCCGCCCCGAGGTGATGGTGGTGGACGGCGACGACTCCGGCGCCTGCCGGGCCGTGCTCGACAAGGCCCGGGTGCTGGTCGTGGGCCCCGGCCTCGGCGGCGACGACTGGGGACGGGCGCTGCTCGAGGCATCCCTGGCCCGCTCCGTGCCGACCGTGCTCGACGCCGACGGTCTCAACCTGTTCGCCGCCCACGGGCTCGAGGCGACCGGTCCGCTGATCGTCACGCCCCACGTCGCGGAAGCGGCCCGGCTGCTGGGCTGGGAGGTCGCGGCGGTCCAGCAGGACCGGCCCGGCGCGGTCCGGGCCCTGGCGCAGCGGGTCCGGGGGGTGGCGGTGCTCAAGGGCGCGGGCACGCTGATCGGCGCCTGGCGGGATGCCGAGCCGGTGCTGCTGGGCGTGTGCGCCGAAGGCAACCCGGGCATGGCGTCCGCGGGCATGGGCGACGTGCTGAGCGGCGTGCTCGGCGGTCTGCTGGGGCAGGGGCTCGACCCGCAGCGCGCGGCGCTGGCGGGCACCTGCCTGCACGGCGCCGCCGGTGACGCGGCGGCGGCGAGGCTGGGACAGCGCAGCCTGCTCGCCTCGGATCTGACCGACGCGCTGGTGGAGATCCTCGCCCGGGAGGAGCGCGGCTGGGCATGACCGCGACGCGGGAATCACGGTACCTGGCGGACGAGGCGGCGACCCTGGCCTGCGGCGAGGCGCTGGCCCGGCGGCTGCGCCCCGGCATGCTGGTGTTCCTGCGCGGCGATCTCGGCGCGGGCAAGACCACCCTGGTCCGGGGCCTGCTGCGCGGCCTGGGCCACACGGGCTCGGTGAAGAGCCCGACCTACACCCTGCTGGAACCTTACGATCTTCCTAGCTATCTGGTGTATCATTTTGATTTCTACCGGATCGCGGACAGTCAGGAGCTGGAATTCATCGGCATCGACGAGCTGCTGGACAGCCCGGCGATCAAGCTGGTCGAGTGGCCGGAACGGGTGGAGGACCGCCTGCCGGCCGCGGACATGGAAGTGCGCCTGCACGTGGAAGGTGAGGGCCGACGCCTTGACATCGAATTTCCAAGCTAGGCCGGTGGGCGGGCTGGCGTCCGGCGCCGGCTGGCTGATCGCGCTGGTGCTGCTGCTGGCGGCGGCCCAGGCATCGGCGGCGACGCGCATCGAAGGCGTCCGCATGCACGAGGCCCCGGACTACACCCGGGTGGTGTTCGACACCTCCGGCCCCGTCGATTTCGAGCTGTTCACCCTCGAGAATCCCCATCGCGTGGTCATCGACCTGAAGCACGCCGAGGCGGCGCGGGACCTCGGCGCGGGCCTCGCGCGGGGCGACGGCGCCCGGGTCACCGCGGTGCGGACGGCGCCCCGGGGCGCCGAATACCGGGTGGTGCTGGACGTGACCGGCAAGGTCAAGCCCGAGAGCTTCCGGCTCGATCCGGTGCCGCCCTACGGGCACCGGCTGGTGGTCGACCTGTACGGCACCGGGCCGGGCCGGCGTACCCCGGCGGTGCCGCTGTCGGACCACCGGCGGGACGTGATCGTCGCCATCGATCCTGGCCACGGCGGCGAGGATCCGGGCGCCATCGGCCCGGCCCGCATCCAGGAGAAGGACGTGGTGCTGAGCATCGCCCGCCGCCTGGCGCGGAAGGTGGACGCCATGCCCGGCTTCCGGGCGGTGCTGGTGCGCGACGGCGACTACTACGTGGCGCTGCGCGACCGCGTCGCCTTCGCCCGGGATCAGCGGGCCGACCTGTTCGTGTCCGTGCACGCCGACGCCTTCAAAATGCCCAGCGTGTCCGGCGCGTCCGTCTACACCCTGTCCGACCGCGGCGCGACCAGCGAAGCCGCCCGCTGGCTAGCCGAGAAGGAGAACCGTTCCGACCTCATCGGCGGGGTCGGCGACGTGTCCCTGGGCGACAAGGACGACGTGCTCGCCTCGGTGCTGCTCGACCTGTCCATGGACGCCAACCGCTCGGCGAGCTTCGAGGCCGGCGCCCGGGTGCTCGGCCAGCTCGGCACCGTCGCCAAGCTGCACAAGCGGCGGGTGGAGCAGGCCGGCTTCGTGGTGCTCAAGGCGCCGGACGTGCCTTCCATCCTGGTGGAGACCGGCTACATCTCGAACCCGGCCGAGGCGCGCCGGCTGGACACCGCCGACTATCAGGAGCGGCTCGCCACGGCGCTGGCCAGCGGCATCCGCAACTACATGCAGAGCTACGCGCCGCCGGGCACCCTGCTGGCCTGGCAGCGTGAGCAGGGCGACCGCAAGTACACCATCGAGACCGGCGACACGCTCTCGGAGATCGCCGCCCGGTTCGGACTCAGCACCCGCCGGCTGCGGGAAGCCAACGGCCTGTCCGGTGACGTCATCCGGGTCGGCCAGACCCTGGTCATTCCGGCGGGCTGATGGCCGGGCGCATTCACGAACTCGGCAGTCTGGTGGCGAACCAGATCGCCGCCGGCGAGGTGGTCGAGCGCCCTGCGTCCCTGGTCAAGGAGCTGGTCGAGAACAGCCTCGACGCGGGCGCCCGGCACGTCCGCATCACCACGGAGCAGGGCGGCGTGAAGCGCGTGGTGGTGCGCGACGACGGCGGCGGCATCCATCCCGACGACCTGCGTCTGGCCCTCGCGCCCCATGCCACCAGCAAGATCACCACCGCCGACGATCTGCTCGGCGTCGCCAGCCTCGGGTTCCGGGGCGAAGCTCTGGCCAGCATGGCGTCGGTGGCGCGGGTGCGGATCACCTCCCGCCCGCCGGACGCGGACATGGCTCACGCCATCGAAGTGGAAGGGGGTGCCGAGCGTGGCTTCGGCCCCGCCGCCCACCCGCCCGGCACCACGGTGGAAGTGGCCGATCTGTTCTTCAACACGCCGGTGCGGCGCAAATTCCTGAAGACCGAGCGCACCGAGCAGGGCCACATCGATCAGGTGGTCCGGCGGGTGGCGCTCGGCCACTTCGACGTCGGCTTCGAGCTCGTTCAGGGCGGCGGCCGCGGCGCCCTGAGCCTGGCGCCCGGGCGGCCGGAGGAACGGCTCGGCCGGGTGCTGTCCGCCGAGTTCGTCAGCCGGTCCGTGGCGGTGGACGAGCGGCGCGGCGAGATGCGCCTGCACGGCTGGGTCGGTCTGCCGACCCACAGCCGCAGCCAGGCGGACCAGCAGTACTTCTTCGTCAACGGCCGGGTGGTGCGGGACAAGCTGGTGGCCCACGCGATCCGCCAGGCCTACCGGGACGTGCTGTTCCACGGCCGCCACCCGGTGTTCGTGCTGTATCTCGACCTGCCGCCCGGCGGGGTGGACGTGAACGTGCATCCGACCAAGCACGAGGTGCGCTTCCGCGACGCCCGCGCGGTCCACGACTTCATTTTCGGCAGCCTGAACCGCGCCCTGCGGGAGGTGCGGCCGGACACCGCCGCTCCGCCGGTGGTGAGCGAGCCCGGCCTGGCCCGGCCGCCGGCCGGCTCGTCGCAGCCCGGCGGCGCGCCCAGCCAGGGCAGGCTGACCTGGGCCGCGGAGGCAGAACGGCATACGCCCGGCAGCTTCGTCGAAGCGCTGGCGGCCCGGGAGGCGGGGCCGGAGGCCGGCACCGGGGCCGTGCCCGGCGCGGCGGCGCCGGCCGGTGAGCTGCCGCCCCTCGGCTATGCCCTGGGGCAGCTTCACGGCGTCTACATCCTGGCGCAGAACGCCGACGGGCTTGTGGTCGTCGACATGCACGCCGCCCACGAGCGGGTCACCTACGAACGCCTCAAGCAGCAGCGCGCCGACGCCGGCGTGCCGCGGCAGCGCCTGCTGGTGCCCCTGGTGCTCGACGTCTCCGAGGCGGAAGCGGATCTGGTCGAGCAGGTGGCGGAGCCGCTGGCCGGGTTCGGCCTGGTGCTGGACCGCAGCGGCATCGCCTCGGTCACCGTCCGCGAGGTGCCGGCCCTGCTGGCCCGCGGCGACGTCGAGCTGCTGGCCCGGGACGTGCTCGCCGACTGTCAGGCGCTCGGCGGCAGCGACCGGCTGGCCGAGATGCAGGAGCGGCTGCTCGCGACTATGGCCTGCCACGGCTCGGTGCGCGCCAACCGGGCGCTGACGCTGACCGAGATGAACGCGCTGCTGCGGGACATGGAGCGCACCGACAACGCCGGCCAGTGCAACCACGGCCGGCCGACCTACCTGGTCCGGTCCATGGCGGACCTGGACGCGCTGTTCCTGCGTGGCCAGTGATCCGGCCGGACCCGGCGCGCCCGTCGTACTCGTCGTCACCGGACCCACGGCGGCCGGCAAGACCGACGTCGCCCTGACCCTGGCCGAGCGCCGCCGGGACACCGCCAGCCCGGTGTCCCTGGTCAGCATGGACTCCGCCATGGTCTACCGGGGCATGGACATCGGCACCGCCAAGCCATCCGCCGACGTCCTGGCGCGGTATCCCCACGCCCTGGTGGACGTCCGCGACCCGGCCGAGCCCTACTCGGCGGCGGATTTCGTCGCCGACGCCGACGCGGCGGTGCGCGAGGCCCTGGCCGCCGGCCGGCTGCCCGTGCTGGTCGGAGGCACCATGCTCTACCTGCGCGCCTTCCGGGAGGGGCTGGCGGACCTGCCGCCGGCGGACCCGGCGGTGCGGGCGGAGATCGCCGAGGAAGCCGGACGGCTCGGCTGGGATCACGTGTACCGGGTGCTCGAGAGGGTCGACCCGGGAGCCGCGGCGGGCATCCATCCGGGCAATCGGGTGCGGGTCGAGCGCGCGCTGGAGGTGTACCGGACGACCGGCCGGCCGCTGTCCGCCTGGTGGGCCGCCCAGCGGGACACCGGCGCCGCCCGCCGGCTGGGCGTGCGGCTGGTGGAGGTGGCGGTGATCCCCGACGACCGGGAATCCCTGCGCGCCCCCATCGAGGAGCGCTTCTCGAGGATGCTCGACGCGGGTCTGGTCGACGAGGTCGCGGCGCTGCGCGCGCGGGGCGACCTGTCGCCGGCGCTGCCCAGCATGCGCGCGGTCGGTTACCGCCAGGTCTGGTCCTATCTGGAGGGGGACGGCGACCTCGACGCGCTGCGGGCGCGCGGCGCGGCGGCCACCCGCTCCCTGGCAAAACGACAATATACCTGGCTGAACCGCTGGTCCCACGTTCATCGCCTGGCGCCGGGGCCGGCCGGGGAACTGGCGTCGCGGATCGAGCACCTGCTTGAATTCTCCTGAGGCGAGGCCCATATTCGAGGGCACAAGAATCGTCGGCGCGCGATTGTGCGCCGCGCAACAAATTGCGGCCGGGGTTGTCGAAGCAAGTCGTCGAAACCTGCGGGCCATTCGTGCCAGGCCCCGGTGGCGCTGCAGCAGGAGACCGTGATGTCAAAAGGGCATTCGCTACAAGACCCTTATCTGAATACCCTGAGAAAGGAGCGGATTCCGGTTTCGATCTACCTGGTCAACGGCATCAAGCTGCAGGGGCAGATCGAATCCTTCGATCAGTTCGTCGTGCTTCTGCGCAATTCCGTCAGCCAGATGGTCTACAAACACGCGATATCGACGGTCGTGCCGTCGCGCAACGTCAAGCTGCACCAGAGCAGCGCCCCGGAGGATGCCTCCGGCAAATGACGGCGATGCTGCTCCTCGACGCCCGGCAGGGGCGCGGGCAGCGTCGCTGAGGAGCCAGATTGTTTTTCGAACGCCCTGATGCAGGCCGCCGCGCGGTCCTGCTGCACGTCACCTTCAAGCAGAAACGCGGCCAGGCCGGCCATGCCGACGGCGTGGACAGCGCGGCGGAGTGCGCCGAGCTGGCCCGCACCGCCGGCATCGACGTGGTCGCCCGTCTCGGCGCGACCCGAGATGCGCCCCACCCGCGCTGGTTCGTCGGCGAGGGCAAGCTGGAGGAGCTTGGCGCCGCCCTGGCGGGCGGCGACGCGGACCTGCTGCTGGTCAATCACGACCTGTCGCCCGGTCAGCAGCGCAACCTGGAAAAGCGGCTCGGCTGCCGGGTGATGACCCGCACCGAGCTGATCCTGCACATCTTCGCCGACCGCGCGCGCACCTACGAAGGCAAGCTGCAGGTCGAGCTCGCCCAGCTCAACCACGCCCAGTCGCGCCTGGTGCGCGGCTGGACCCACCTGGACCGGCAGAAGGGCGGTATCGGCCTGCGCGGCGCCGGCGAAACCCAGCTCGAGCTGGACCAGCGCATGATCTCCCAGCGCATCAAGGGGCTGGAGAAGAAGCTCGGCACGGTGGCGCGCCGCCGCGGCCAGGGCCGGCGCCGGCGCCAGCGGGGGCACGTCCGCACGGTGTCCCTGGTGGGCTACACCAACGCCGGCAAGTCGACCCTGTTCAACGCCCTCACCACGTCCGAGGTCATGGCGGAGGACAAGCTGTTCGCGACCCTGGACCCGACCATGCGCCGGCTGGCGGTGCCCGGGGTCGGTGACGTGGTGCTCGGCGACACCGTGGGCTTCATCAGCCAGCTTCCCCACTCCCTGGTGGAGGCGTTCAAGGCGACCCTCGAGGAGGTGGCCAACGCCGATCTGCTGCTGCACGTGGTCGACGCCAGCGCCGAGGACCGCGAGGAGCGGGTCGCCCAGGTGGAAGCCGTGCTCGAGGAGATCGGCGCGGACGACATTCCGACCGTCATGGTGCTGAACAAGATCGACGCGCTGCCGGCCGACGCGCCGGTGCCGACGGTGCCCGGACA
>MDTG01017334.1_pt1 | contig 11216 bp, 10 predicted proteins | sample 811421 | NCBI WGS metagenome assembly MDTG01 (sample SAMN05326645, study PRJNA326480) | marine metagenome | isolation source: seawater | place: Pacific Ocean: South East | collected 2011
GAGCTGATAGAAGTCCAGGTGAACACTATCAATTAGATATAGAAATGTCTTTTGTTGAACAAAATGATATATTTGAAGTTGTAGAGAAATTGATGATAAATTTATTTAAAAATTTTTCTTCAAAGAAACTAATGCATGAGAAATTTCCTAGAATTTCGTATGAGGATGCAATGCTTAAATATGGTACTGATAAGCCTGACTTAAGAAATCCTCTTTTGATACATGATTTAACAAATATATTTACAAGAGATGATGTAACTTTTGATATTTTTAAAAAACTAGTGAAGTCTGGATCTAAAGTAAGATGCATTGTGACTAAAAATACAAAAGAAAAACCAAGAAGCTTTTTCGATAGCATCGATAAGTGGGCTAGGGAGCAGGGCGCATCAGGCCTAGCTTATTTTACTTTTGATAAAGATAAAGAAATATTAGCAAAGGGCCCTATTGGTAAATTTTTTAAACCGAACGCTTTAAAAGAAATAATGAAAATTACCTCTGCAGAAGTTGGCGACAGTATATTTTTTGCTTGTGGTAAAATAGATGATGTAGAAAAAATTACCTCTTTAGCAAGAGAAAAAATAGCTAAAGATTTAAATCTTATTGATGAAAATATATTTGCGTTTTGTTGGGTAGTTGACTACCCAATGTTTGAGTTAGATGAAGTTAGTAAAAAAATTCAATTTAGCCACAATCCTTTTTCTATGCCACAGGGTAATATCAAAAAATTAAACTTTGAAAAACCTCTGGAAATTAAAGCCTATCAGTACGATATTGTTTGTAATGGTATTGAACTTTCTTCTGGTGCAATTAGAAATCATATACCAGAACTAATGTATAAATTATTTTCAATTTCCGGCTACGAAAAAAAACAAGTAGATGAAAAATTTAGTGGGATGATAAACGCATTAAGTTATGGTGCTCCTCCACATGGCGGGATAGCACCAGGTATTGATAGAATTGTAATGTTATTAGCAGATGAAAAAAATATTAGAGAAGTTACTCTTTTTCCTTTAAATCAAAATGCCCAAGATCTTCTAATGGGTGCACCTTCGGAAGTTGACAAAAAACAACTTAAAGAATTAAATATTAAAATTGATGAAAAAACTAGTTCTTAGTTTTGAGATTAATTCTGATATCACTTAGGTCTACAAGTTTTTCCTCATAATTACTTCTAACAAAACCTTTAGAAGTAATATTTTTTACTATTTTTAAAAACTTATCGTCAGTTTCACCTTCACTAATATCTGAAGTGCTGGAAATAGAGGGCGTATGTGCTAACTCTTCTCTACCTAAGTATGAAATAGCAAGCTCTCTAAATACATAATCAAGTATAGAGGTTGCGCTTAAAATTCTATCGTTACCGTCGACATTACCTGATGGTTCAAATTTAGTATCAATGAAAGCGTCCACGTATTCATCCAAAGGCACTCCATATTGTAAACCTAATGAAATAGCTATCGCAAAATTATTCATCATAGCTTTAACCAGCTCACCTTCCTTATTGGTATCAATAAAAATTTCGCCTATTTTTCCATCATTATATTCTCCAGTGTGTAAATAAACTTTGTGATTACCAATCTGTGCTTTCTGAATGTAACCTTTTCTTCTATCAGGCATTTTAAATCTTTTCTCAACCTGTCCTTTAATTTTGTTATTTAAATTAACATTTTTAATATTCGTATCTTTTGGGTTTATTAATTTATTTGCTATCAATTCAGAAACTTCATCTTTCTTTTTAGTCTTTTTTTCTTCAAGACTATTTTTCTCACCTATTTTTTTTGTTTTTCTATTATTTAGTCTAACATCAATGACTTCTACATCTCCGTCTTTCCTACTATCAATTTTAGACAGCTCAACTTCGTTTAATTCATCAAGAGCATGAACAGTTTTAAACGTACAAGTATAATAGGTTTCGACTATAAATTTTTTCATTTTAATATTTTAGGAATCAACAATACTAGATATATATAAATTATAGTAAGTGTCTAGAAATTAATATACACTCTTGAAGTGTGTGGATTTATTTATGATTAACCCAAAACAAATTTTTACTTGGTGGCACAAACAAACATTTGGAACATTTTTAAAGACATTATTTTATGGAAAATTTGTTGGAGAAGATTCTTTTGGAAACAAATATTATAAAAGTAAAAATGACGAAAGATGGGTAGTTTATAAAAATGATATTGAAGCATCAAAAATAACCTCAGAGTGGTTTCTTTGGATTCATCACACAATTAATGATGTACCTAAGAATTTAAAAAAAAAACATCTTTGGCAAAAAGAACACTTAGAGAATCAGACGGGAACACCAAATGCATATAAGCCAAATCGAATATCCAAGCTTAATAATTTAAAAAAAAAATATGAAACTTGGAAAAATTAATTTAATTTTTATTTTATTTTTTTTTAATCTCTTCAGTATATTAGTAGCTGAAGATAAAATAACTAGCGTACCTTTAGTAAATTTGGAAAATCTAGAAGCTACTTATGAGAATGAAGACACACAGGAACAAAAAACTTTAGATAAAGAGAATTTAATTTTGAAAGAAAAAAAAATTAAAGAATCAGTAAGTAAGTCAACTAGAGTTAATATAATTGCGCTGGATAAAATAACTGCTAAAACTTCTGATATTAATTTGTCCTTAGGTGAAACAAAAAAATTTGGTCTGCTAGAGATTAGAGCATTAAAATGTGGAAATATTGACTCTCAATCTGATCAAGGCCAAGCTGCTTACATTCAAGTTAAAGATCTTTCGGATAGTTTAAGTAACCAAGTATTCGTATTTAACGGTTGGACTTTTTCTTCTAGTACCACTTTGAATCCACTAGATCACCCAGTTTATGATTTATGGCTTGTTAGTTGCGAGAATGTTTAAATAATTTTTTCTTTTGCCAACCAATTTGTATCAAAATTAGAATTTACAAATTTTTTATGAGATATAATTTTTTTATGTAATGGAACAGTAGTCTCAATTCCTTCTAGGACAAATTCATCTAAAGATCTTTGCATTCTTTGAATAGCTTCTGTTCTATTTCTACCTTGACAAATTACTTTAGCTATTAAACTGTCATAATAAGGTGTTACTTTACAACCCTGAAATATAGCTCCATCAACTCTAGTTCGAAATCCTGACGGCTGATGACAAACTGAAATAATACCAGGGCTTGGCTGAAAGTCCTTAGCTGGATTCTCAGCATTAATTCTGCATTCAATAGCATGTCCGCGTGAAATAATATCACTTTGTTCTAAAGCGGTATCTCCAGTAAAGGCTATCCATATTTGTTCTTTGACTATGTCTATCCCTGTCACAACCTCGGTGACCGGATGTTCTACTTGAACTCTCGTATTCATTTCTAAGAAATAAAATTTACCATCCTCATATATGTATTCGATAGTTCCAGCGCCTTCATATCCAAGCTTATCTACCATATTAACTGTGCTTTTAAGTAATTTATCTCTAATCTCCTCATTTAAAACTGGACTGGGTGTTTCTTCAATTAGTTTTTGATGCCTTCTTTGAACTGAACAATCTCTTTCATGTAAATGTACCGTCCTATTTTTTCCAGATAAAATTTGAACTTCAATGTGCCTTGGATGTTTAAAATATTTTTCAATATATAACTCATCATTTCCAAAATATTTTTTTGCCTCTTGTTTAGCTGTTAAAAAAAGATTTTCTAAATCAGATTCTTTTTCAACTATCTTCATTCCTTTCCCACCACCACCACCTGCAGCTTTAATTAAGACAGGAAAACTAATTTCAGAGCAAATTTTCTTTGCATCTTCGAATGATTTAACGCCACCTTCAGAACCTTCAATGACTGGTAAGCCATATTGTTTTGCTATTTTTTTTGCTTCAATTTTATCTCCCATTTTTTTAATTAATTCTGCGCTCGGGCCTATGAATTTTATTCCATGTTTAGTAACTATTTCAGCGAACTTTGCATTTTCTGATAAAAATCCGTACCCAGGGTGGACAGCTTCTGCTCCAGTAAGATCAACAGCAGACATTATAGCAGCTATATTTAAATAGCTATTTTGAGGCTGGTGAGATCCAACACAAACACTTTCATCAGCTAATCTTACGTGCATAGCGTCAGAGTCAACATCTGAATGGATTGCTACAGTTTTAATACCCCACTCTTTACATGCTCTAATTACTCTAACAGCAATTTCTCCCCTGTTAGCAATCAAAACTTTTTTAAACATTGAATTATTTTAAGAGTATTAGAGTTTGTCCAAATTCTACTGGCTGTCCATCTTTTACTAAAATATTTTTTACTTCTCCGTCGCTTGTAGAAGGGATATGATTCATTGTTTTCATAGCTTCAACGATCATTATTGTTTGACCTTTTTTTATTTTATCTCCAACTTTTACAAATTGTTTAGCTCCTGGTTCGGGGGCCAAATAAGCAGTACCAATAATCGGAGATTTTATTCGCTCTCCATCTTCTGTTTCATTTAATACTGCTTTATTATTAGAAACTACCGTATCTGATATTTTTCCAACACCTGTTGCTTTTAATACTTTAGAGACTTTAATTTTAGTATCACCATTTTGATATTCTAATTCGGTTAATTTAAATTCGTCTAAATTATCTACAAGTTCTTTAATTAGTTTCTTATCTATTTTCATTTTTGATAATTTCTTTAAGCCCTTCTAAGGCTAAAATATACCCTTTTATACCAAATCCACAAATAATGCACCTTACTGCTTTACTTATTAGAGATTTATGCCTGAATTCTTCCCTATTGTAAATATTTGTAATATGCAATTCAACAATAGGTATATTCAGTATCATCAATGCATCTCTAATTGCTACAGATGTGTGTGTATAACCTGCAGCATTTATTATTAAACCATCATATTTCTTTCTAGCATCTTGAATAAAATCTACGATTTTACCTTCAATATTTGACTGTTTAAAAGAAATTTGGATATTTTTTTTCTTAGCGAAATTTTTACAATCTTTTTCAATTTCTTTTAAAGTAATGTTTCCATATTTTTCTTTCTCTCTTTCGCCTAAAAGATTAAGATTTGGACCGTTAATTATAATAATTTTGTACTTCATTTTTTGAAAAGTAAGTATAATAAATATCTTAATTATGGCAAAAATACAATTAAATGGACGAAAACTAGAATTAAGCAATAAATACTCTATAGCAACATTATTAAAAAAATATAAAATTGACAGTAAAAAAATTGCAGTTGAGCTTAACGGAAAGATAATAAGTCGAAATAAATATAAAACTATTTATATAAAAAATAAGGACCAAATTGAAGTAGTGTATTTTATTGGCGGAGGATAATTATAATGAAAAAAGATATTTTTAAATTAGGTAATCAAATTTTCAAATCAAGATTAATTGTAGGAACTGGAAAATACAAAAACTTTAAAGAAACAGCCCAAGCAGTAAAAGCTTCTGGTGCTAGCATGGTCACAGTAGCAGTAAGAAGAATAAATATTTTAGATAAAAAAAAACCTTTGTTAACAAATTTTCTTAACCCGAAATTAATTCACTACCTTCCTAATACTGCAGGATGTTATAGCGCAGAGGAGTCTCTTAGAACATTAAGATTGGCTCGGGAAATGGGAGGATGGAAAATGGTTAAACTTGAAGTTTTAGGAGACAAAAAAACCTTATACCCTGATATGGTGGAAACATTAAAAGCAACAAAAGTGCTAGTAAAAGAAGGGTTTAAAGTTTTAGTATATTGCTCAGATGATCCTTTATTAGCGAAAGAACTCGAATATTTGGGCGCATCTGCTGTAATGCCTCTAGCTTCGCCAATCGGATCAGGCCAAGGTATTCAAAATAAATTAAATTTATCTATTATAATAAAGAACGCAAAAATACCTATTATTGTTGACGCTGGAATAGGCACTGCATCTGATGCAACTATTGCAATGGAATTAGGATGTGATGGAGTTTTAATCAATAGTGCGATTGCTAAAGCAAAAAATCCTATTCTTATGGCTGAGGCTTTTAAGAATGCAGTAATTTCTGGGCGCCAGTCTTTTAAAGCTGGTAGAATGCAAAAATTGTTTTACGCTGATGCTAGCAGTCCCTCTAAAGGTTTAATTTAGGCAGCTTTTTTCTTTCTTCTTACCCAAAGTGTTCTAGGAGATTTTTTTTTAATTTTTTTACCAACATCTTTCCTTTTTTTATCTGAAAAACTTTTTTTATTATCACTATTTTTTTTCAATTTTTTTATTTTTTCTACAATTTTTTTTGACTCTTTTTCAGCTATTTCAATTTTGTTAATACTTTCAATTTTATTGACTATCTTTTTATTTTTATCTAATAAACTGATACTATACTCTGGTATAATTAGTTGAGGATCTGCAACAAAACTAATTTTTATTTTAAACTTATCCTCAAAATACTTAATTTCTTTTTTTAATATTTTTTCTATATAAATTTTCACTTTTTCAGGAACTTGAACATTTATACTTTTGACTTTATCAGTAAATGCTAACATTTCAGCTTTTTTAACTAATTTTAAAGCAAAAGACTCTAGAGAAAGATTTGTTTCCCATTTGATTGAACCTTCCCTTAATCTCTGTCTAGTCATTTCTAGTAATCCAAAAGTACTAATCCTACCAACTTGAATTCTAGCTCTATCTTTTCTAATAACTTCTCTCATTTTTTTTTCCACTAATCTTCTGTTAAAAAAATTCATCATATCAATAAAATCAATTACGATTAAACCAGACAAATCTCTAATCTTAATTTGTTTTGCTATTTCTTCTGCGGCCTCCAAATTTGTATTCAAAGCAGTTTTTTCAATATTTGAAGCTTTAATTGATTGACCAGAGTTAATATCTATTGCAACCAAGGCCTCTGTAGGGTTGATTACCAAATAACCTCCAGACTTTAATTTTACTACTGGATCAAAAATATCATTGAGTTCTTTCTCAATACCAGCATCATGAAATAATGGAATTTTACTTTTATGTTTTTTTAAGAATTTAGCACTTTTTGGAATTAATTCTTTAATAAATAATTTGGCTTTTTGAAATCCATCGTTACCATCAATATAAATAGAAGAAGTTTCATTATCATAAATATCTCGTAAAGCTCTTTTAATAATATCCCCTTCCTCATAGATTAGTGAAGGTGCATTTGAGTCTAATGCTTTGTTTTGAATCTGATCCCAAGTTTTCAAAGTATTTTGAAAATCTTTTTCAATTTCATTTTTAGTTTTATTAGCACCAGCAGTTCGAACAATTACACCCATATTTTTAGGAATTTCAATTTCATTTAAAATATTTCTTATTTTTGTTCTGTCTGAAGAATTAAATATTTTTCTTGATATTCCACCGCCTTTAGCAGTATTTGGCATTAAAACTATATACTTACCTGCCAAAGAAATAAAAGTAGTTAAAGCAGCACCTTTATTACCTCTCTCTTCTTTTATTACTTGAATTAAAATAACTTGACCAGGTTTTATTACTTCTTGAATTCTATATCTCTTAACTCCATATGAATTTTTTAATTTTTCTCTTACGTCTGTATTTTTTTTTTCGATTTCACTTCCAATAATATTTTCATTTTTTTCACTTACAGTAGCAGAATTTTCATCTTTGATTTCTTCAATATTTTTTTCACCGTTTTCTAAAATTTTATTGTTACCATTTAGAGAGTCATCACCAGAATTAATCTCATTATTTAATTCATCTAAGTTTTTGTTTTTTAAATCTTCTCTTATTTTTTCTTCTGCTTCTTGGAGTCTTTCTTTGTCTTCAGTTGGAATTTGATAATAATCTGACTGGATATCGTTAAAAGCAAGAAAACCGTGTTTTAGTCTTCCAAAATTAATGAAAGCTGCTTGCAATGAAGGTTCAACTCTACTTACAGTACCTAAATAGATATTATTTTTAAAGTTTAGCTTGTTCTTATCTTCATACTCGTATTCTTCAATTCCGTTATCTGATTTGAGAACAACCCTAGTTTCGTCTGGATGCGAGGCATCGATATATAATTTTTTTTCCATTTTGAATGAATTCCTTTAGAGATTAAGTTTGGAGAAATTTGTTTTAAATTTTGCATAAATTACTATACAAAATTTTTTCATTTTAATCATCAACTATGATGTTGATAAACACGCCTTAAGATAGCCAAAATTTAAGCTTTACCTACATGAATCATGTTTAGTCATTTTAATATTCTGATCAAAACAGCTATAGTTGTAATTCTATTTACACTTTTTTTACTTTTTTCTGCACTTTGGTATTTTTCCTCAGGGCTGCCGGACTATAAAAAACTAGAAACTTACGAGCCCCCTGTTTCTAGCAGAGTGTACTCTAACAATGGAGATTTAATTGCTGAATATGCAATTGAAAAAAGATTATTTATTCCATATGAAGCAATTCCAAAACCTATAATAAATGCTTTTCTCTCAGCTGAAGATAAAAATTTTTTTGGTCACCCGGGCATAGATCCGCAAGGTATAATCAGAGCTGTAATTAATAATTTAAAAAATATAGTTAATGACAAAAGATTAGAAGGTGCTTCTACAATAACACAACAGGTAGCAAAAAATTTTCTTTTAACAAATGAAGTTTCACTTAAAAGAAAAATAAAAGAAGCCATCTTAGCCTTTAGAATTGAAAAAGCTTATAGCAAGGAAAGAATATTAGAGCTTTATTTAAATCAAATATATCTAGGGAGCGGGACTTATGGAATTGCAGCAGCAAGCTTAGAATATTTTGATAAATCTGTAAAAGAATTAAATTATTCGGAGGCAGCATTATTAGCTGCATTACCGAAAGCGCCAAGTAAATATAATCCATTTAAATATTATGAAGTCGCTAAATTAAGAAGAAACTTAGTTTTACAAAATTTAAATGAGAATAACTTTATTAGCAATGAAGAACTAAAAAAATTCAAATCACAGGAAATTTATTTAAAAAAGAGGAAAATTAAACTTCTTCAAGAAGCTAATTATTATTCTGAAGAAATTAGAAGAATTATAAAAAATAATTATGGATTTGATAAACTTTATGCAGAGGGACTATCAATAAAATCTGCGTTGGATGTTAATTATCAACTTTATGCCTTAAGCGCTTTAAGGCAAGGAATAGAGTCTTACGACAGAAGACGAGGGTGGCGAGGACCAATTTTAAACACAAAAGTTCAAATGAATTGGCAAGAAATTTTAAAAGAAAAAAAAATAGATCCTAGTTTAAACTGGAGTTTTGGTAAGATAATTAATATTAAAGACTCAGGTATAGCGTTTGAAATTTTAAATACAAAAAAACAAGGAACTATTTCAATTAATAATTTAAAATGGGCAGTGAATAAAAATATTTATGAGTCATTTAATATTAACGATATAGTTTATATTCATAAAAATGTAAGTGGAAGTTGGGAGCTAAAACAATACCCAAAAGTGAATGGCGCAATAGTAGCTATAGATCCGTTTAGCGGAAAAGTTAAAGCTTTAGCTGGTGGATTTAGTTTTAATTCAAGTGAATTTAATAGAGCTACTCAAGCAAAAAGACAACCAGGTTCAGCCTTTAAGCCTTTTGTTTACGCTGCTGCTCTGGAAAATAATTTTTCTCCAAATTCTATAATATTAGATGCTCCATTTACAGCAAAACAAGGAGTTGGATTAAAAAACTGGAAGCCAGAAAATTATGGTAAGGAATTTTATGGACCAACTACTTTAAGAAAAGGAGTTGAGTATTCAAGAAACTTAATGACTGTAAGAATAGCACAAGAATTAGGTTTAAAAAAAATATTAAAATTATCAAGTGACTTAAATATTTACGATGAAATACCAGAATTATTGTCAGTATCATTGGGTTCAGCAGAAACAACTTTATTACAAATTACAAATGCTTATTCTACTTTTGTTAATGGTGGAAAAAAAATAAATCCTATCCTTATCGAGAGAATTCAAGATCGAAGAGGTAAAACAATTTATAATTCTGACAAGAGAGAATGTATTGGATGTGATAAATTTTTAGAAACTGGAAGTTCAGTTCCATATATAAAGGATGATTACAAACAAGCAATAAGTAAAGAAACAGCCTATCAGATTTTATCAATATTGGAGGGTACAATACAAAGAGGAACAGGAAAAAATCTTAGAGATCTAAAAGTTCCGCTTGCAGGAAAGACAGGAACCACAAATGATAATTTTGATGCTTGGTTTATTGGTGCAACATCAAATTTAATAGTAGGAGTGTATATTGGTTTTGATAGTCCAAAAACACTTGGTAGATACGAAACAGGAGCAAAAGCAGCACTGCCAATATTTAAAAATTTTATTAGACAAGCTTTGTATAAAGATGAATTTAAAGTTTTTACCGCCCCAGAGGAAATATTTTTTGCAGCGACAAATTACAATACAGGAAAAAAAGAAAATTTTAGTAATACAAACGCGATAATTGAAGCTTTTAAATTAAGCGATATTGAGAAAATGAAAAATAATAATTTAGATAAAGACCTAAATTATGATAGTTTAGTTAAGTTTAGACAGTTTTATTAATGGTATTAATAGATCAACAGATAATTATAGCTGAAAAATCCTTAAATAATATTAGGGGGTATCTTTGAGTCTAAAAATATTCAATCAAAATTAAATAATTTAAATTCTTTAATTGCAAAAGAAGATTTTTGGAAAGACAATAATAAAGTAAAAAAGACTGTTAAAGAGAAAAAATATTTTGAAACAATTATTGAGTTATTCAATAGCTCAAAAGCAGAATTATTAAATCTTAAAGATATTTACAATCTTGCCAAAGAAGAGTCTGATGAAGTGATGATTTCTGAATGTTCAGATAAGATAAAAGAGATAGAAAAAAAAATAAAAAAAACTGAAATCAGCTGTTTTTTATCCGGAGAAAATGACTCATTAGATATATATTTAGAAATTCATGCAGGCGCTGGAGGAACCGAAAGTCAGGATTGGGCCGAGATGTTGAGAAGAATGTACCTAAAATGGTTTGACAAAAAATTATTTAATTGTGAAATAATTAGTGAACATAAAGGGGAAGAGGCTGGAATTAAGTCTTCAACAATAAAGGTAACCGGTGAGTATCTTTATGGACTTATGAAAAATGAGTCAGGTGTTCATCGATTGGTTAGAATATCTCCTTTTGATAGTGGGGCTAGAAGGCATACAAGTTTTGCTAGTGTTTGGGTTTATCCTTCAGTTGATGATGATATTGATATTAAGATAGATGAAAAAGATTTGAGA
>MDTG01231676.1_pt1 | contig 11216 bp, 11 predicted proteins | sample 811421 | NCBI WGS metagenome assembly MDTG01 (sample SAMN05326645, study PRJNA326480) | marine metagenome | isolation source: seawater | place: Pacific Ocean: South East | collected 2011
GTAATCTAACGCATCTCTATATCTATCCTTACCATATGCATAATATCCAAATAAAAATTGTAATAAAACAACTCTTGTTGTAGTTATATCATATCCATAATGTAAATTTGTGTAAACATTAGAAAATATATTTAAAGGAATACCAATGTCAAATCCAGTTATTGGATTTACTGCTTTAATGGTATTTTTAAGTATTCTTTTTTTAACATATGGATTGTTAAATGGTTTAATGAAAGAAACTAACTTCATATTATTTATATATATTTATATATCTAAATAATTTAGATAAATAAACTTATTATTTATATAATGAAGTTATTATTATTTGTAAATTTAATTATAAATAGTGAACAATTTCAATTCAATAGAGTCAAAGCAATAAAAAGATATAATTCAAAAAAATATGATCAAGATATAAAGTCAGATAATTTAAAGAGATTATCAAAATATGATGAAATAAGAACATTTATGAATAGAGATGAAGGATATGGAGTGTTATCAACATTAGCAAATTATAAAAAGATAAAAGATTATCCTCAGTCATCAGTTGTTCCATTTAGTGTAGATAATAATGGAATACCAATTTTTTGCTTTTCAAGTATTTCAATGCATACAAGAAATATCATAGAAAATTCTAGAGTGTCATTTTGTGTAACTGAAACAAATTTTAGAAATGCAGCAGATGCTAGAATATCATTTACAGGAAATATTCAAAAAATGAATCAATCAAGATCTGTTGAATTAAAAAATAGATTTTTACAGTCACATAAGGGAGCTATATGGGCAAACTTTGGAGATTTTAATATGTATGAATTAAATAATATAAAAGACATATCATTTAATGGTGGTTTTGCTAAAGTAGATAGAATTCCATTAAAAGAATATTTAAATGCTGAGGTTGATTACTTTAGCATCTATGCAGATGATGTTAAAGAGCAAATTTATAAAAAGTTTGTACATAAATTTAGGGAATACATAAATAAAAATAAAAATGTTGATTTTACTAAATATAATTATTTTGAAATTAAAAAAATAGATAAATATGGAATAGATTTTAGATTATATTTAGTAGATAATAGAACAAAAATATTTAGAGTAGAGTTTCAAAATGAAATTAAAAATAAAAACATGTTGCTAAAAGAATTATATAGTAAATTTAATTAATTTGTTTATATAATATATATGGAATATTTTAAAAATAAATATAATATCTTATATTTTAATCAGCTGGGATCTTCATTTCCTGGCTATGGTTGTAAAAAAGATTTAAATGTTAATATGCCGCATATTTGTGAAATGCAAAAAGATGGAAAATATCAATATGAAGAAGATTGTGCAAAGGATTTAGATTGTATTAATAAATGGTATATACATAAATTAGATCCAAAAAATAACCCTGAAAATTACAATAAAAGTAAAAAATATTCTAAAATAGATGAATTTGTATCAACTGTAAGATTAAAAGGAACAAATCCTCCACCAAAATATCCTAATTTTAACTTTAAGCAAATAGATGGTAATTTAATTGAGATGCATCATTCAAAAATGGTAACTCATCCTGACTGTTTAGAAAAATATAAGCCGGAAAATGTTAATAATAAGTATTACATTATAAGAAATTTTACTAATGTAAAAAGGTTAATGCCTGCTATATCAAATAAAAATGGAAATCATTTATTTATCGTTTCAGATTTTCATGGTCATCAAGTTCCTGAATCAATTACCATGAGTATTTTATTAAATAATCCAAAAATAAAAAGAATTTTTTTAGAATTTGACTATAGAATGCAAAAGGCATGTGATGACTTTATAAGAGATGGTAATATGCATGTATTTTTAGGAAAAATACCTTATTTACTAAGAAGTTTAAAAGATGTATATAACTATTCTAGAGAACATGGTATAAAATTAATATGTGTAGATGAATATCCAATGACAAAATCTAAAACAAATGATAATGAATTATGTAGACGTAATAAAGTAATGGCAGAAAATATTAATAAATATTATGATGAAAATTCTTCTGACATATTTATTGTAGGAGGTAGACATATAGAATATGAATTTAGTGTAGTTTATCATTTAGATGAAAGAATTAATTCCTATTTAATGTTATTAGTTGAAAATTTTAAATACAACATTTAAAAAAAAAATGATTTGTAATATTAAATATGACTAATCATTTTTTAAATAAATTAATGTTATTAAAATTTTATTTAAATGAAATAATTGAAATAAAACCAAATGAGAGTAAATATATGTATTATTTAGATAAAATTAAAGTAATTAAGGAATTATTAAGTTCGTTAAAAGATATAATTGAAATAAAGTTAAATGATAATAATTTATACATATTAATTAATTCATCATATGAAATAATTCCATCATATAGCATATTTAAAAAAATATGCGAAGATTATTTTACGACAAGTAATGACGTTAGCATACCAAATCTTCCAACTAGAGATAATTATTTAAATTTAGTTGATATAATTTATACTAATTTCTATAATTTAAATTCACATATTAACAATTATATTAATAATATAGACTGTGACAATCAATTAACACGATTCAAAAACTTAAAAGATATTATGGAATTAAAAGAAATTTATAAAGAAGTTAATAAAATATTTAAATTATTTAATCAGAAAAACAATATAAATAATGAAGATTTAACAAATAACACAAATTTATTACTAAAGTTATTTAGCCAAACTCATGATATGATAATTTATAACAACTTATCAAAAAACGAAATTTATAAATTTGATTTAAGTAAAAAATCATCATATAAAAATGTTGACGATTTAAAATTAGGTCTTTATAAAAATATTTTAATTAAATGTAAGAGTATAATTGATTTAAGTGGTAATGTTTTTAAGCTTAAAAAATGTTAGTATTCCGTAAATTTTTTATCCACTGTACATTTATTTAAAATAATTTTAGATTCACATGCAGGACATGTATTTTTTTTTAAATACCAATTCATTAGATCTTCAAATTTATAATGATGGTTACAATTAGTTTTAATTTCAGAATCTTCATATGTAATTAAACACTCATCGGGCTCAAAGTTATCATCAATTTTTATATTAAATTCTTCAATTAAATCATACCAATATTTATTTTCAATATAAAATATATCTTTTGCTTTAACTATTGGTAATAAGATATCTTCATGTTTTTCAAATTTGTATCTTCTATTATTGCACAATATTTCTGCAATATCTATTAATCCAAATTTACAAACTTTTTTAAAAATATAATCATCATTATATTCCATATCAGAATTATTTTTTAATAACCATAACATTATATCAACTTTCTGATGTATACATGCATTTAGTAATGCTTTATTGCCGTTAGCGTTTATATCAATATTTCCAATTTCATAAATCCATAAAACTATATCTAAGTTATGACAGCATGCTATTTGGAATAAGTTATTATTCAATTTAATTTTATTTAAATTAGATAAAATAATTATAACTTCTAAATTATTTTCTTTAATTAACTTTTTTAATAAGTTTTTATTAATTTCTATTTCATTAAATTTTCCGAGCCATGTTATTATATCTAATGAACTATAGGTACATGCGTCATTAAATGCTTTATTATTTTGGTAAAATTTGTTAACCTTTTTAAATTTGGATAATTTAATAGCATTATCTAAATTATTATTAATACAAGCATCAAAAAATAATTCTTGTTTAGATTTTGTATTACCCATTATATAATAATTAATATAATTGTTTTTAATTTTAAATATATATATTAAATTAAAGTTATAACAATATTTTTATTATTATAAAATTATATAAGCAAAAATATATTAATTAATTTATGTATCAAAATTATAAAAAGTCAGGAACTATTCATAAAATAATCCAAAAAAATGTTAGAGACAAATTTGACAAATTTTACAATACTTTAGAAATTGTGGAGTTTATAGAAGATCAAATAAAAACTTACTCTAAATATGATGAAAATGAGCCATTAAATGCAGGTATTGCTTTTCCAGTAGGCATAAGTATTAATGATGTCGCTGCACATGACACTCCGTCTAATAACGACAGGTTAATAAATAAAGATGATCTACTAAAAATAGATTATGGTATTCATATAAATGGTTGTATATCTGATGGAGCATTTTCTATTTGTCCAAGTGGTAAATATGACGAATTAATTAAAATAAGTGAAGGGGCTACAAATATTGGAATTAAAAATTCTGGTCCGGACTGTATTTTAGGGGAGATAGGTGGTTATATACAAGAATATATTGAAAGCAAAGAAATTGTAATAGATAATGCCACATATCAAATAAAATCAATTTATGACTTAAGTGGTCATAATATGGCGCCATATATTATACATTTAAATAAAGCTGTCCCAAATATAAGAATACCGTATTATGAAAGAATGAAGGAAGATGAGGTGTTTGCAATAGAAACTTTCCCTACAACGGGGTCAGGAGATATTTATAATTGCAGCGAATGTAATCATTTTATGATTGAACAAAAAAATGTACACAATATAAATGAAGAAAGTAAAAAAATATATGATTTAAGAAAAACGTTAGCATTTTGCCCTAGATGGTTTGATGTACCACAAGATAAATATATATCTAAATTTCCAATATTAAAAACTACAGATGGTGGAAGAGTTGCACAATATGAAAAAACAATTTATGTTAAAAGTAATAAAGTTGATATTATTAACTGAATATTTTATTTGTAATTGTTCAAAATAACTTTATTACTAGGTTCATTAAACATTATAAAAATCATATATTATTATTATAAATATTATGAGGAAGATTGTTAATATTATTATAAAAATTCTAAACTTAATTTATAATTATTATAAAAAATATTATATAACCTAATATATTATGTCTAATAAAAAAATTGTATCTGACAATTTTAAAGATGAAGAAAGTAAAGAGTCACGAGTAATTGTAAGAAATGAAGATATTGTAACTGATAAAATAAAACAATTTGAAAAGCTAATAGTTGATAGTGGCATAAATACACAGGAACTGCTAAAAAGTAAAGAAAAATTGCTAGAAGATAAATCAAAAAAATCTGAAGAACTAGAATTTATAGTGGATTCATTAAATAAAATAACAACAATAAATGAGAAAATAATAGGTAAAGTTAATGAAAATAATAAGTTAGAACAAGATATTACCGCGTTAAATTCTGATTTAACATTAATAAATTCTAAATATGACAATAAATTAGATGAATTAAACCAAACAATAAATTCTATAGATGACTTTTTAAAAAAAAACAAGTAAATGATAAAATATTAAAGGTAAAAAAATCAATTAAATCGTTACAAAATACAATACAAAAAAAGAATATAAATAGACATTCAAAATGTTGCATTATAAATTAAAAAAAATTGAATTTTTAATTTATAATAATTTAAATTTTAACATAAAATTCTTTGATGATGGAAGATACTAAATGTTATATTTGCTCATCAAATTATTCTAAAAAAAAAAAATGTAGGTTATGTAGAAAAAGAATGAGAAAACACAAACAAGATATAAATAATCCTATAATAAAATGTTGTATTTGTATGAAAGAAATTAATATGAGTAAAGAAAAGAAAAGTACAAAACTTAATGATAAATGTAACCATTATTATCATAGCTGCTGTTTTGAAATTACTAAAAAATATATTCATACAGAAAATATATGTTTAATTTGCAATAAACCTAAAAATTTAACAGAAAAGTTGTATATTAAGTCAGTAAATAAATGTCTACATTTAGAACTGGAAATAACTGAAAAAAATACTTTTCAAGTGAATTTAACTGAAAAAAATAAAAATATATTTAATCAAGTTGTTTCATTATGGAAATTTCTAGCTTTAAATCAAGAACATAATTGTGCATATTCTCAATTTAACTTATCTCAATATTATATTCAAGGAGTTTACATTGAAAAAGATGAAGAAACTTCTTTGGATTATTTGTTAGCTTCAGCATGTAGTAATTTTGATAAGGCTCAATATACACTTGCATGTAGATATTATCAAGGAATTGGTGTTGAAAAAAATTTGAGTAAGTCATTATATTGGTTTGAGAAAGCTGCAAGAAATAATAATTTTGATGCACAATTTGATTACTCTCAAATAATTGATGATGAAAAAAAGTCATTGTATTGGCTAGAGAAAGCCTCAAGTAACAACCATGATTCAGCTAAATTTACTTTAGGTCATTTATATTATGAAAGAAGTAAAGATAAAATGATAGATGGTAGCTTGTCAGAAGATGCAAGAAAAGGTGTGAAGTTGATCATAGAAGCGTCAATTTTAGGAAATACAAATGCAATGTTTTGGCTTGGTTATGCTCATTTAACTGGTGAAACTTGCTTGTCAAAGTCTTATCACAAATCATTAAAATATTTAGAAAGAGCTTCATTTCTAAATCACTCTATGGCAATGTTTAATTTAGGAGTAATCTATAGCAAGGGTTTAGGAGTTGAAAAAGATGAAGTTAAAGCTTTTAATCTAATTTTAAAGTCCGCATTATTTGAAAATAGTACTGCACAATTTAACTTATTTAAAATTTACTTAAATGGAGATTTAGGTCAAACAAAAAATATGAATGCCGCACTAAGATGGCTAACAGCTGCAAAAGATAATAAATGTAAAGAAGCAATAGATGCATATAATCAAATATATGTTGTTAAAAAATATGGTAATTTAAATGCTAAATAAAATTGAATTTTTTAATTTATAGAAATAATATTTTTTTTTTTAAATTATGGAAAGTAATTGTAATTATTGCGGTAAAGCATTTGCAGATAAAAGATGTATAAAATGTAAGGAGGTTGTATATTGTGATAAAGAATGTCAAAAAAAAGATTGGAAAAGTCACAAAAAAGTATGTTGTCCTAAAATTATAAATTGTATAGTATGTGGGGAATTAATTGACTTAATGAATACAAGTGAAGATATTATCAGTATAAGTGGATGTATTAAGAAGCATCCTTATCATAAATCATGCATAGATGTGATGGATAAATATTATAACCAAAACAAAAATTGTATTTATTGCCTAACTGAAGATAGAAAGTCTGAGAAATTAGCTTCTAATTCTGATAAATCTATGATTTCATTAGTAGATTATGAGTATTATAATATAATTAAAAAATTAGTATTACTAGAGGTAAATTTTAATAAAAATAAAATAAAATTACACGATATGAAGTCAGAATTTAAAGTGGAAGTAGAAAAATTAGAAATTCTCTCCTCTAAGTATAAACATGCTATGTCAGAATATGATTTATATAAAATTTATGAAGAATGTAGATTTGTAAAAACAAATTTAAAAAAGGCATATCATTACTGCATGCTTTCTGCTAATAATGGATTTGGTGGAGCTCAATGCGATATAGGACAAATGTACTCAGAGGGTACAAAAATTAATAAAGATGTAGATAGGGCAATATATTGGTTTAAGAAGTCAGCAGAAAATAATATACCAGAAGCAAATTATAATTTATATACATTATTAGAAGGTAAAGAAGATTCATTAACTTACCTTCAAAAGGCAGTAGATCAAGGATACGCAATTGCAAAATTTAAAATGGCAATGAAACATACTGAAAATGACGAAGACAAATATTTGTTATTGATACAATCCGGACACCAAGGACATTTTCCTGCACAATTTCATTTAGGAGTTTATTACTTTAACGGAATGTTAGGGCTTAAAAAAGACGTAAAATTGGCATTGTATTGGTTTGAAAAAGCTTCTAAATTAGGAGATTCTTTTGCTAAATTTAATCTTGGTGTAATTTATGAAAATAAAGATTATGGATTTAACAATGATAAATTAGCATTAAAATGTTATAGTGAAGCTGCTGAGATGGGTATGGCTGAAGCACAATTAAAATTATCAATGATTCATGCGAAAGGATTATTTAAAGTAAAAAAAAATCCAAATATTGCTTTTAAATGGCTTAAAAAAGCTAATTATAATGGTTCAGAAGAGGCAAATGAATTATATGAAAGGTTTCTGTCAGAGAATAACTTGCATATTATAAAGTAATTATGTTTGAATTTCGTATTTTTTATAAATTTATATATAATATGAGTTTTTCATTCATAAATCACGAAGAGAAAAGTAATAATGTAATTGAAATTAATTTTGATAACTTTAAAGAAATTACGGAAAATAATAAATATTTAGTATTTGATTTCTATGCTACTTGGTGTACGCCATGTAAGTTAGCTTCCCCTGAGATAGAGCAATTATCAACAGAATATAAAAATGTTAAATTTTGTAAAATTAATGTAGATGATAATGATTTAGTAAATGATTATGATATTGAATATCTACCAACAATAATGATTTTTAAAAATGACAATTTAAATGAAAATATATTTAAATCAGAGTCAGGAGATATGAAGCCATTAAAAGATTTTTTAAGTAAAATTGAAGATATTTAAAAAATAATTATTAATTATAAAGATGAGACTATATTTAATATTTTTATTATTTAGATTAATTAACTCAAAAATAATATATGTTAGAGATTTTGGAATAATAAATAATGAAAATTCAATAAATGCCTCTATACAAAATGGAAATTCTTTTTATGATGCAATAAAATATGCATCATATGGAGATACAATAATAATTTCAGAAAATGAAACTTTATATTACATACCATCTGAAGAATATATTGAAAATATAAATAATATTTTAATTCAAATAGATGGAAAAATAATTCTTTATAATGACACATCCTTATGGGAAAAGACAAGTTCTGATACTTACTTTAACGCTATTGATATTAGAAATAGTAATAATCTTACTATCACTGGGAATGGTACAATTTATGGACAGGGATATACATGGTGGAAAGAATTTTTAAAAGGTGAGATAGTAAGGGAACGACCTTCGTTAATAAATATTGACAGTTGTACAGATGTTATTATAGAAAATATAACTTTATTAAACAGTCCACGTTTTAATATTTATGCAAATTATGTATTACGATTTGTAACAAGAAATATGAAAATATGGGTTGATGTAAAGCAGCAAAAAAAGCTATTAAATTCATTAAAAATACCCATATTTCCATTTAATACGGATGGAGTGGATGTTAAAGGAAAACAAATACATATTTATAATATGACAATTTCCAATTATGATGATTCAGTTGCTGTTAAACCATCAAAAAATAAGGGTTTATTTTTAGATAATCAAAATATGAGCTGTAGTGAAGATATATTAATTGAAAATATAAATGTGAAGTATGGAGTTGGGTTAAGTATCGGTAGTGTTTCTACAAATAATAATTATTGTATTAGAAATGTAATATTTCAAAATATACATGCTGATACTCCTATAAAATTTATATATATAAAAACGGAGGAAGGATCAGATCATAAGTCAATAATAGATAATATTACATATCAAAATATGAGTGCAACTAAACCAATTTTATGGCCAATATATATTGGACCTCAACAGCAAAAAGAGCCAGATGGAACAGGTTCTGGAATTTGGCCACCAACCAACCCATTTGTGGAGATCCAAAATATTTATCTTAAAAATATACATATTACAGAAACAATATTTGAAGCAGGTTTATTAAGATGTAACATATCAAATCCTTGTAAAAATATAATATTTGAAAATGTAGTTGTAAAAGGTAAAATAAAAAAAAATGCATATGTATGTGATAAAAATAATAGCGTACTAGGGACTTATGATAAATATACTTCACCACAAATAAATAGTTGTGGTTTAGTTGAAATATAATTTATTAATAAAATTGAAAATATAAGATAATAGATTTATATTATAAGTTCAAATGGCTTGTTTTGCTTGTGAGGTAAAAATTAATTCTATTAATAAAAGTAATGTTAACAAAGTTAAAAAAGATGCTTTTAAAGGGTGTAGGGTAGGATATTATAAGTTAGGGCTTTATTACAGAGAAGTAGAATGTAATTATAAGTTGTCATTAGATATGTTTAAAAAAGGAACAATTTTAGGCTGTAAATATTCTTTATTTAATATTGGTTTGAGCTATATGTCTGGTATTGGGGTAGATATAAATGAAAACATATCTAAATTTATATTTGAAAAAATGCCACAAATAATTGAAGGAGACTATGATGATGACATGTATGAAGCCATAAGGACAGACAAGGTATTGCAAATATTAATCATGTCACTTAGTCGTTTTTCAAAGGATAAATGTAATAAAAATAACATTTATGAAGGCAGGTCACAAAGAAAAAATAAAAAATGGATATTTGAAGAAATAGTTAGCCCGATTATTGAAAATATTTAATTTATATAAAGATATTTCATTTTATATAATTTAATGATTGGAACAATTAAATTTAGTTCAAGAACACAATATGGAAGAAATAAAAGAAATATACCATTTTATTCATTCCAATCTATCAATAATGAAAATTATTTGGTAGCATCTAAAATGAAGACTAAAATTGATCATTATGCAGTCATTGATATTTTAGATGCAAAAAATTCCGTAAAAAAAGGATGTATTAAAGAAATATTAGGTCCGATTAATAACTATAACACTACTAAAAAATTTATTTTATTTAAAAATAAAATTCTTCCAAATAAAAAATTAAATTTTGAATATGAAGATATAAATCTAGAGCTAGTAAATGAACCATTTACATATTCAATTGATCCAAAAGGTAGCAGAGATATAGATGATGCATTTAGTTATAACGATAATGAATTAATAATTCATATAACAGATTTAACTTCAATAAAAAATATAAATATAGAAGGGTTATTACAAAAAACTTCAACATTTTATGACAAAGATAAAAATTATAATATGTTCCCTCCAGAAATATCTGAAGATAAATTTTCATTATTAGAAGGTCAAGAAAGAAATACAATTTCTTTGAGTATAAATTTTGAAACAAAAGAGTGTAATATATATAAATCTAGAATAAAGGTTGTTAAAAATTTAACATATGAAGAGGCGGATAAATTATTTGAAAATGAATGGATAGACTTTAGGAAAAATGTGGAATTAATTATAGGGGAATTTACTGACTCTCATGAATTTATTGAAAAAATTATGATATTTTATAATATTGAATTTAGTAAATTTTTGTACAAACAAAATAAAGACTATCCTATTAGAGTTCATGCAGGAATAAAGCTAGATAAATTATATGAATCTAAATTTATA
>MDTG01248843.1_pt1 | contig 11216 bp, 15 predicted proteins | sample 811421 | NCBI WGS metagenome assembly MDTG01 (sample SAMN05326645, study PRJNA326480) | marine metagenome | isolation source: seawater | place: Pacific Ocean: South East | collected 2011
GATCAAGGTATCTTCAACTACAAGAAGTCTGCAATCAACCATGAAGAAATGCATTACGGCCCAGAGAACAAGAGAGAGTGTCCTTGTGATACCTGTCCTTTGTTTAACCAGTGTTTAGAGAAAGCTACTGAGTGTTCTGCGATGCGTAACTGGTGTTCTAAAGGAGACTTTAAAGACAAAGACTTACAGAGACTACTGAGAGCTGCATAAAGTTCTTGACATACCTCTGAGTATGTGGTAGTATATAAGAGTGGGTGATTCGGCTATCCCCCCAAAACTGAGAAACAATTTGTAATCTATAAATGCAATAAAGATACGGAGAAAAAGAGAGATGAGTAAAGAGATGACCCCAGAAGAGATTGCTGCCCTTAACTCTGAGTTTGATACTGCGAATGCTTCTACTAAATGGAAGTTTATGCAGACACCAGAGTTCAACAAACTTCCAGATGCAGTTCGGTATACTGTAGAGAAGGAATGTCTTACTCATTACTTTAACGTACTGACAGATGGTATGGGAAACTGGAAGATGCCGTTCACTGCTGAGATTAAGTCAGACTTGCATGATGCATATAACAAAGCTTGTATCTATTTTACAGGCGCACCACTTCAGATTGTTTCAGAGTGTGCAGATGAATATCAGTGTTACTGTGCTGGTTACTATGAAACGATTGGTGCATAAGGAGGCGTAAATGAAACTAAGTGAATTCAGAAAGAAGTTCGGAGAAGGTACGGACTTTGATTTAGATTATGGGAAACTGTTTATTATTGGATTATGTATCTACATAGCCTTTAAGGTATCTTAATATGTGGGTATATGAATGCGAAGCAGGAACATATACAGAGGATAGTTGTATACGATTACTTTATACAATATTCTCACATAGGTTACATCACTTTCTTAACGGAGAAGGTTTTCGTGACTAGACAGGTTTCCTAAACAAATGTGGTGGTTCTTCTTATATTTTATATCTGCATATCTTGTTATGTTTCTCCTTTTGATGATATGGAATAGAGAAGAGCCCCACTCCCCCCAAAACTGAGCGACATAAGGATTAACATTCATGTCAGTATTTGAAAAAGGATATCCGTCATATGATGCAGTGAATGGTATCAATGATGTAAAGAAAGAAACCCTAGTGATACTCATGGAAGAGTGTGGGGAAGTGATTCAAGAATGTAGTAAGATACTACGGTTTGGCAATGATCCAGAAAGGTTGCATAAGGAACTAGGAGATTTGTTCTGTATGATTAAACTCACAGAGGATAATCTCGGCCTTGACTTTAATAAGACTTTCGGTTATAGTAACGATAAGTATCAGAAACTAAAAAGCTGGTCAAATCTGGTCGGAAATTCTGAAAGGAAGTTCGGAAATGGCAATGAATGATATACAACTGGAAGCGTTCTATAATGAACTGGTTCGATTTGATTGGTGGTATGATTACTCTGATGATCATGGTGTATGGTCTCGTGGGAATGATAGAGAGAAGGAACTCAGTCGTATGGCCGAATCACTTGGCGAATCGGGTAGGATAATGTTCGATAAGTTTCGATATGAATATAAGATGGGTAAGATAGAACGTCCACAACTGTCTGATTTTATTGAAGAAAATAAATAGCTCGAAAGTGCTTGACATTTGTTTTGATAACAGGTATAGTATAAGTATAGTCAAGAGAAAGAGAGATAGATATGAAAAAGATTTTAATTGCAATGACAATGATGATGACTGCGACAGGCGCTAATGCGTTTGAGTTCAATACCACCGGCACTAACGGTGATATTCTGAAAGCAATGATTGTCCAACAAGTCATTCAACAGGTCATTCCTGGCGGTGTTATCCAGAATGACAATATCAGAATTAACGGCAACCTTGCAACAAACAATCAAGTTCAACATCAGTGTTACACCAAGTTTGTTTATGATGCACAAGGTAATGCAAAACCTTTCGTGAGCTGCTTCTAATGTTTGAAGGCGTGAAAGAACAAAAAGTTTCTGATATCCTTCGGTTCAAAGATGAAGCACTGAAGGGTACAGAATATCAGGGTGTGATTGAGTTCGATAATGGATTTGCATTGTCCATTGTTCGGCACGAATCTTCTTACGGTGGTAAGAATGGTTTGTTTGAAATCATGTTGTGTAAGGGCGGTATTGATGGTTCACCAACTTGTCTGCCTCCTATTACTAACGATGGCGATACCGTCAACGGTTTTCTTACAACAGAAAAAGTAAATGAAATCATAGAGATAACCGCAGACTTGCCAGCATTCTAATAATAACCTCTCTCGACTATAACTTCCTCTTTACGGTATAAATACTGTAAAGAGGATTTTTTATATGCATTCATATTTCATGGGAAGAGATGGCTTCACTTGGTTCATGGGTATCTGTGAAGATAGAAATGATCCAAAGGCGTTGGGAAGAATTAGAGTTCGGTGTTTCGGTTATCATACTGAGGACTTGACTAAACTTCCTACACAGGATTTGCCTTGGAGTCAAGTTATTCTTCCACCTACCGCACAACCAGGCTCACTTCCTAACATCACGCCAGGCCAATGGGTGTTTGGTTTCTTTCGTGACCCTGATATGTTACAAGAACCTATGGTGCTTGGTGTCATGGCAGGAATCAACTCATCAGGCGCAGACACACGAGAAGGTTTCGGTGATCCAAACTCTGAGGGTGCGTTGGACACACAGGACAAGAAGTATAAAGCAAAACCAGATTTTGGCCCGTACCCAATCCTTGTCGGACAACCAGACACTTCTCGTTTGAGTTCTGGACTGTTGGAAGATCATCCAGAGATCAAGGAAAGAGATGAAGCATATACCAAAGAAGTAAAGATTGCAAACGATGAACCAGGCGATCCTAACAAGTGGGATGAACTTAGAACTACGGATGACTCCACAAGAGGATTAGAAGCAGCTGGTACAAACCCTGAGACAGGCGAGACAAGAACTCCAAAGAAACGTAGAGGTGCGGAGTATCCCTACAATCATGTAAGGGAAACTGAAAGTGGTCACATACAGGAGTTTGATGACACACCATTCGCAGAGCGCATCTATGAGAAACACCGTACAGGAACTTTCTATGAGATTGATGCTGACGGAAACAAGGTTACTCGTGTCGTTGGTAACAACTATGAGATTATTGCAGGCACAGAGTATGTCAATGTCAAAGGTGATGTAAACCTTACAATAGATTCAAACTGCAATACCTACATCAAAGGCAACTGGAACATTCAAGTGGATGGGGATGTAAAAGAGGTCATCAAAGGAAAGATGACGCAAGAGGTCACTGGTGCGGTATCGGAAACTTACAAAGCAAATCAAACAACAAACATTACAGGAACACTAGACTTGGATGCTTCTACGGAAGTAGACATTGATGCTGGTGTAATTAATCTGAACTAGGAGATAGTATGCCACCAGTAACAAGAGTAGGCGCAGACAGTCATGTGGGTCATGCAAGTCCTACACCAAGTCCTTTTCACAGTACACCATACGCATCTGGTTCATCTAACGTATTGACAAACGGAAGTCAGACTGTACGCATAGGTGACGTAACTGCTTGCGGTGATCCAGCTGTGGGTGGTTCTGGTTCTGTATTCGTAAATGGTATCCCTGTTCATAGACAGGGTGACGGAACTGGTGGACATGGTTCATGGGTGCCGAATGCTTCTGCATCTGGTTCACCAAATGTGATAGCGGGTGGATAATGGCAAAACCAGATTACGCAACACTACTTGGACAGATTGCTGCGGAGACAGATCCAACAGCAAAGGCTGCGTTGGAGGCACAGTGTTTCGTTTTTCTAGAACCGCTGACTGAGGCAGAAAAAGAACTCTTCGCATATCTGGATAATGATTACATACTCTTCAATCCAGGCCAAGAGGCAAACAGTTTTAAGAGTTATGTGGGAACTTACTTTAGTGACACAGGGGAAACAACATGACATTGACTAAAAGGTCAGCAAAGGGTTCTGCTCTTTCATACGATGAGATGGATGGCAACTTTACGCATTTGGGTGGTACTGGAACTTATCACAATAACGGTATTCGTATCGGCCCGCCTGGCACTGTACTTGAAGAGTTTTCTGGAATATGTGATGGACAATCTATCACAGTGCATTCTGGAACATATACTTTAGGGAACGTGACATCAGCTCAAAACCTAACAACTGCAAGACAAGATATAACAGGTAGTATTATTACATACACCCCACCGGCAGGCACAAGTAGAGTTTACTATTCTTTGGAGTTTGCTTGGGATAACCAAGAAAGGTCTGGTATCTCTAATTATATTATTCATCACTCAAATGATGCATTTGTATCTGATGATAATGTTGTAATTGATTCTGGAAGAAATGTGTCAGTGAATTATATTTCTGGTATCAGTGTTCACGCTGGACTTCCTATAAAAATACAACATACATTTGTTTGTAATGCAGATACAGAATCATTGACAGACGGTAAGTTTACAAGTTGGACATCACCTAAAACAATAAAGATTACGGCGGCGGAACATAGTGGTAGTTATGAAGCAACACTACACCAAAATCCTTATTTTAATAATCCGCCAACTGGATATACAAGTGGACAATTATCATTTGTCAGACCACATCTAACAATACGGGCGATAGCTTAGGGAGAGAGATATGCACGAGTATAAATGTACAATGTTAAGAGTAGTTGATGGAGACACGGTTGATGTTGACATCGACTTGGGGTTTGGCATATGGATGAGGAAACAAAGAATTCGTATGTATGGTATCGACACACCAGAATCTAGAACAAGAGATTTGGAAGAGAAGAAGTACGGACTCGCTGCAAAAGACTTTCTTGTGAAGTGGACTAACGCTGGTGGACTTGTTCTTAGAACACATAAAGATGGCAAAGGTAAGTTTGGAAGAATACTTGGTGAGTTGTGGTATGGTGAAGTCAACATCAATGAAAAGATGATTGAAGAACACCATGCAGTAAGATATATGGGGCAGTCTAAAGAAGATATCGCAGAAGAGCATATCAAGAATAGAGCTTTCGTTAATCTGTAAGTTTCGTTATAAATACAAATAGGAGAAACCTATGACTGTAAACCCAACTGCATATCGTGATGCTGAAGCGACAAATGATTCGGAGAGAAGTGGTCAGATTTTCAAGGATATAAATCTGAGTTTCGCAAAACATCCTACCACTGGCGATATTGCATTTCTTACTGACGTTGAGGCAGTCAAACGTAGTATTCGCAATCTGGTGAATACTAACTTTTATGAGAAACCTTTTCATCCAGAGATTGGTTCTAATGTTCGTTCTATTTTATTTGAACCTGTATCGCCTCTTGTTGCAGATGTTCTAGAAAGAAACGTAAGAGATGTTATTAATAACTTTGAACCAAGAGCCGAACTGATTGAAGTTTTGACGAATGCTCAGATTGACAACAACAGATATGATGTAACCATTAGATTCTATCTTGTCAACTCTGCTAGTGGAGTTCAGTCGGTAAACTTATTTTTAGAGAGACTTAGATAAATGGCAACAAAACTACAAGTCACTGAGTTGGACTTTGATGATATCAAAGACAACCTCAAGACATACATGAAAAACCAGACAGAGTTTTCAGATTATAACTTTGAAGGTTCTGGACTATCAACCATCATAGATTTACTTGCATACAATACTCACTACTTGGGTATGAATGCAAACATGGCTCTCAATGAGGCGTATCTTGATACCGCAACCCTTCGTTCTTCAGTTGTCTCTCATGCAAAGACTTTGGGTTATACTCCACGTTCCGCTCGTGCGCCTGTTGCTTATCTAGAAGTCACAATCAACAACTCTAACCTTACATCAATTACAGTAGACAAGGGAACTAAGTTTACCACACAGGTTGATGGAACAACTTATGCTTTTGTGGTCAATGCAACTAGATCAGCTACACCAGTAAATGGTATTCTTCGTTTTAGCAATCTAGAGGTCTATGAAGGAACTCTCGTTACCGCAAAGTATACCGTAGACAACAACGACATTGAAAAGAAATATATGTTGACAGATAATCGTGCAGATACAACTACACTAAAAGTTTCTGTGCAGAATTCAGCATCAGATGTTAGCACAACAACATACACACTTGCTTCTGATATCTCTCAAGTTACCGCAACATCAAATGTCTACTTCCTACAAGAGAATGAAGATGGCAAATTTGAAGTTTATTTTGGCGATGATGTTGTTGGAAAGAAACCCACAGATGGTAACATTGTCATTTTAGAGTATGTTGTTACTAACAAAGAAAAGGCAAATGGCGCAAGTACTTTCTCTGGAACTTCTGTTGGTGGGGAAACTGATATTACTATTGCGACAACCTCTGCAGCCTCTGGTGGTGCAGAACCAGAAACAATTCAATCAATCAAATACAATGCACCTCTAGACTTTGCGTCACAGGGCAGAGCAGTTACTACTGATGATTATAAAGTTATTGTTCCTAAAGTATTTGCAGACACACAGGCTGTTCAGATTTGGGGCGGTGAAGATAATGATCCGCCAGTATATGGTCAGGTTTTCATTTCAATCAAAACCAACTCTGGTATTAATCTAACACAATCACAAAAGGATACTATTGCATCTTCTCTCGACAAATTCAACATCGCTTCTGTTCGTCCTTCAATTGTAGATCCAGAGACAACAAAGATTAAACTGACAACATCATTCAAGTTTAATTCAAATGTTACTAACAAGACAACTTCTGATTTGGAAACCCTTGTAAGAAAAACAATTACAGATTACAATTCATCATCTCTACTAAAGTTTGATGGCATCTTTAGATTCTCAAAACTTACTGGACTGATTGATGATACCGATCCATCAATCCTTTCAAACATTACAACTCTTCGTATTCAAAAAACTATCGTTCCTGTTTTGAATACTGTTTCAAAATATAATCTTGCCTTCTCTAATGCTCTTTATAATCCACATAGTGGACATAACTCTGTGATGGGTGGTATCACAACTTCTACTGGTTTCTTTATCAGCGGAAAGACACAAGAACACTTTATTGATGATGATGGTAATGGAAACCTAAGAGCTTACAGTTTAACTGGTGGAACAACCAGAACCTATCTTGAAACAAATATCGGAACAATTAATTATGCGACAGGGCTATTGTCTATTACTGATTTGAATGTTACCTCTTCAACAGAAACTTCTGGTATTACTGTAACTGTGACTCCAAGTTCTAATGACATAGTTCCAGTTCGTAACCAACTTTTAGAAATTGACAATGCAACTCTTAGGGTTACTGGTGAAAGTGATACAATCGAGTCTGGTGGTTCATCTGCTGGAACTGGTTACTCAACATCATCTGCATATTAAGGTTTAGTAAATGTCTGGAAATGATCCAACACTAAAGAACAAGATATCTCCTCACATACAGGAACGCCTTCCTGAGTTTGTGAAATCAGACCATCCTCTGTTCTCTTTATTTCTCAAATACTATTATGAGTTCCTAGAGGCTGGTGAACTAACTGTCTCTGGTTCTAATGATTATGTTATTGAAGAAACAATTACCAAGAACAGAATACTAGATGAAGCTGGTCAGAACATTGTCCTTGAAGAATCTGTCGGTAAGTTTACCGTTGGAGAAACTATTACTGGTGCAACAAGTAAAGCTACTGCTCGTGTTTTGGTGGATGACTTCGATGACGGCAATCGACTCTTTATTACATCTCAACAAAAGTTCATAACAGGAGAAACGATAACTGGAAATACTAGTGGTGCGACTACCACTATGGTTTCGTATCGTGCAAACCCTGTACAGAACATTCAACAACTTCTTGCATATGCAGATGTTGATAACACAGTATATGCTTTCCTTGACAAGTTTAGAGACTCCTTTATGGAGTCCTTACCTAACACTCTTGCAGACGGTATTGCAAAACGTAAACTCATCAAGAACATTAGAGATATGTATTCTGCAAAGGGTACACGAGATGGACACAAATTATTCTTCCGTATCCTCTTTGATGAAGAGGCAGTTATCACATATCCAAGAGATAATATGCTTCGTGTTTCTGATGGAAAGTGGTCAACCAACAAGGTTATTCGTGTAAGTGAAGTTGGAACATCCGACTTTAACAAAGCTATCGGACAAAGGATGATCGGTGTCACCTCTGGTGCTACTGCTCTTATCGCAACAGTTATTAAGTTTAGAGAAGGCGCTGACCTAATCGCAGAGATTGATGTCGATGCAGATTCCGTAACTGGAACATTTGTAACTGGTGAGAGTGTTACGACTACAGACACGACACTTGATTTAGAAATCTCTGCTGTGGTAAAAGGTATTGTAACTGGTGGAACGGTAACTACTGGTGGGGCATATTATTCAACTGGTGACTCTGTTCATGTAACTGGTGGAGCTGGTAATAATGCTGCAACTGCTCGTGTGGGTTCTGCTGGTGCTGGTAATATTGATGAGATACTTATTGAGAGTGGCGGTAGTGGATATTCTATTGGTGAGGAACTTCGGTTTACATTAACTGACACAGAGGGAACAGATGTTAGGGCAAAGATTGCTGTAGTTGGTGGTGGTATATCACTAGAACCTGATACTGCTCCTGATGCATTGATGATGGAGAATGAAGATTTTATTGTCACTGATGATGAAGTAAAATTTATTAGTCAAGAACAGACTGTTGGAGAACTGGATCATCTAACACTTGAAGATGGTGGACAGATTATTGTAGAGACTGCAACCTTTGGTGATGCGCCAGGCAGTAGTGTAAATGAACGTGGTGAAATTACTAAAATTGAAATGATTAACAAAGGTAACGGTTTTATAAAGTTGCCTCTTGTTCTGGATAGTGCAACAACAACTGGTTCTGGTTCATCACTCTTTGCAGTATCAAACGTATCTCCAATGGTAGGTAATGTTGAGGGTATTGAGGTTACTAACTTTGGCCTAGACTATACAAGTAATCCAACTCTTACTTTGAATAGAAATGTATTAGTAAGAAATATTAGTGGTTCTTTTACTGTAGGTGATGCTCTTGTGAGTCATACTGGAACAGTGGTATCGTTTGATTCTTCTAGACACATACTTGAATTAAAAACATCTGTTACTCTGAATGAGGGAGATGTTATAACTACATCTACAGGCGCAACTGCTACAGTACATCAATCGACACCATCTTTTGCTAATGCGACTGTTGGTACTGTAGGAACAACCGTTGGCAATTTCGTTGGTGACAGCGGTAAAGTATCTGTAGATACAATGCGAGTTCAAGATAGTTTCTATTATCAAGACTACTCTTATGTTGTTCGTATTGGACAGTCAATCAATGAGTGGAGAGAAAGTGTAAGACGTTCTGTTCACCCAGCTGGTTGGAATGTATTTGGTGAGGTTTCATTCGCATCTCAAGTTTCTGCAAGACTACAAGTTCCAACTGCTGGACAGGTTGTAGATTATACTGGCGATACAGAAACATTCTCACCAGAACTTGCATCTACATTTACAAACCTCTTTACTACAATCTTCCAAAGAAGATTGGGTACTGCAACAGACGGCACATCAGTAAATGCAAGTGCAAAGGTTGGACTAAAAGATTTAAGCGAAAGTCAAAGTGGAAAACGAGAACTCACTCTGACATCTGCTGTAACTGTGAGTATGGGATTGACTTCTCAAACTTCAAATACTTTGGGCCCAACATTAGACTTGTTGCCTAAGTATGCGTTTGCAGTTCCACCAATAGAAACAACTGAAGAGATACCTAACTATCCTGGCATTACGAGAACAATAAGAAGTAGCAATGCTGGTGCATACTTTACAATAGAACAGTTTGGACAGTTCCGAATCAATCAAGTATCTGCAAAACTTGGAGAGAATACTTTTGACTATGCATCTCAAGATCATAATACTTTTGATTCAACACAAGATACATTTGATAGTCAAAGTATCTTTATCCCGCCTGCTGCATTTACAACTAGAATTAATGTACCGCCGCCTGGCGAAATCATTATATCTAATGTTGGTAGTGTTAATGCATTCGATCAAACCTTTGCAACATTTGATGATACAACAAATACCTTTGATGAAGAAGGTTCGGGTGCAGACCGAGCAACAGCTGGTGGAATATATACAGATTATTCTGAAACAACATCAACCTATGACGATACAAACACCACTTTTGATGTAGGTGTTTAGTAAAAGTCTTATAAATAACTAGAAGAAAGAATTCTTTAGGAGATAACAAAAATGGCATATCAAAAAGTCGGCACCGGCAACGCAGCCAATGACGGAACAGGTGATGATCTTCGCACTGGTGCAGGCAAGATCAACGCCAACATAGAAGAACTCTATGGAAAAATTAATGGAGTTGGAACTATCGCCAATGGTGATACACTTACATCTGATACAGTAGTATTGCTTGCTGCAACTCAAACACTTACAGGTAAAACTCTAACTTCGCCTACTATTACTGGCACAGGTGCAATCGCTGGAACATTCACAGGAAATATTACTGGTGATGTAACAGGTAATGTGACAGGTAATGTTACAGGTAACGTAACAGGAAATACTGCTGGAATACATACTGGTGCAGTTGATTTGAATGGTGGTGAACTAATCTTAGATGCAGACGCAGATACGTCCATCACATCTGACACAGATGATAGAATTGATTTTAGATTTGCTGGTAATGATAGAATTACTTTTTCAACTGGTTTGATTGATCTCAAGAATGATGGTGTCCAATCTGCAATCAGAATGTATTGTGAAAGTTCTAACGCACATTACGCTGCACTTCAAGCTCCTGCTCATAGTGCCTTCTCTGGTAATATTACAATTACACTTCCTGCTACGACAGACACACTTGTGGGTAGAGCAACAACTGATACTCTTACTAACAAGACACTGACTTCACCTACCATCACTGGTACAGGTGCAATCACTGCAGCATCAGTCGCAACTTCTAATCATTTTCAAGCAGCTGTCTATGCAGATACAACTGCAAGAGATGCCGCAATTACATCTCCTGCCGCTGGTATGGTTGCATACTTGACTGCAACAAATAAACTACAGGTTTATACTGGTAGTGCATGGGAAACAATTACTTCATCATAAGGAATAGAGAATTATGGCAATTGATAGAATAGGTACAAACGGACTAGTCGCATCTGCGATCGTTCCACCAGACGGTTCAATCTCAACTGCAAAGATTGCTGATGATGCTATTAC
>MDTG01029708.1_pt1 | contig 11215 bp, 10 predicted proteins | sample 811421 | NCBI WGS metagenome assembly MDTG01 (sample SAMN05326645, study PRJNA326480) | marine metagenome | isolation source: seawater | place: Pacific Ocean: South East | collected 2011
TCAGCAAGGCCATTTTCGAGCATAGGCGCATCAGCAACAAGCACTGCGTCTATTCCGCTTATTTTCGTGGCTTCCTGAACCACTGACTCATGGCCATTGCCCGCTACGAGAACCCTTACAACATCGTCTATCTGTAACGCTGCTGCCACCGCATTCAAGGTTGCCGGACCAAGCTCTTTGTTATTATGTTCTGCTAGCACGAGTACACTCATGATATCACCTTCACTTCGTTTTTTAATTTATCTAATAATTGTCCGATATCTTCAACTTTAATCCCCGATGCTCTATCGGGAGGCTCTGCAACACTGATTAGTTCAATTCTCGGTTCAATGTCTACATTTAAGTCAGTGGCAAGGATAGTGTCCATAGGCTTTTTTTTGGCTTTCATTATGTTGGGAAGCTTCACATATCTGGGTTCATTAAGCCTGAGATCAGTAGTTACTACCGCTGGTAATTTTACTGTTATGGTTTGAATTCCGCCATCGATTTCTCGCTGAACTTTTAGGAATTTATCCTCGACTTCAACACCACAAGCGAATGTTGCTTGTGCCCAGTTCAAAAGAGCCGCCACCATTTGTCCAGTCTGATTAGAGTCGTCGTCAATAGCTTGTTTACCAAGAATGATTATATCGGGACTCTCTTTTTTCACTATGGCAGCCAACACCTTGGCAACCGCTAATGGTTGGAGACTGTTTTCTGTTTCTACTAAAATTGACCGGTCGATGCCCATCGCCATCGCCGTTCTCAATGTCTCCTGGCATTGCTTCGGACCTATAGACACAGCTACCGTCTCGCTCGCCTTTCCGGACTCTTGTAGTCTCACAGCCTCTTCCACTGCTATCTCATCAAAAGGATTCATCGACATTTTCACATTGGCAAGGTCAACGTCAGTACCATCGGCCTTTGGCCTAGCCTTAACGTTGTAATCTATGGCTCGCTTAACGGCAACCAAAACTTTCATATTGTCAAACTCCTAAAAAAGTTACATCTATTTACGTTGCGGCATTCATCACGGTCTTGTTGCAGCTTACCTCTTACCCCATAGCTCACCAAGATCAGATGATTCATCTATGTTATTCTATCAATAATCAAGGCATCAAAAAAGTTATCATTAAGTTAATTCAATTATATACATTGAGTTTTTACTTATTACGTGAATAAATATCAGCTATAATGATACGTAATTGAGCTATAATAAAGTTCACTACTAAAATTTTCTTTTAGAATTTTGCACGAGGTAGCATAATGGCGATATCAGCAAAGGAGGCAACATCACAGTTTTTACCTACAGCGGAGGCTGCTTTTGATTGGCAAGATCCATTTCTTCTGCATGAACAACTTAACGAGGAAGAGAGGCTGGTAAATGAATCGGCCTCCGAGTTGTGTGAAAAAGAACTTTTTCCAAACATCAAAACAGCGCATCGACACGAGCGATTTGATCGTGGAATTATGAATCTCTTAGGGGAAAATGGCTATCTGGGGCCGACTATTTCCCCAGCTTATGGTGCCTCAGGTCTGAACTACGTCAGCTATGGTCTAATCACCCGCCAAATCGAAGCAGTGGACTCTGGCTATCGATCGGCAATGAGTGTCCAATCAAGTCTCGTTATGCATCCCATTAACGCTTTCGGTTCGGAAGAACAAAAACAAAAATATCTTCCCAAACTCGCGTCGGGCGAATGGGTTGGTTGCTTCGGCCTAACGGAGCCAGATCATGGGTCTGACCCCTCCAGCATGATAACGACCGCAAAAAAAATTAAAAACAAATTTGTCCTTAATGGAGCGAAGATGTGGATTTCCAACTCTCCAATTGCGGATGTGTTTGTCGTTTGGGCAAAAACAGACGATGGAAAAATCAGGGGCTTCATCCTGGAGAAAGGCACAAAGGGACTTACTGCACCGAAAATAGAGGGCAAATTTTCTTTGCGAGCCTCTATTACTGGAGAAATAGTGTTAAACGATGTCGAAGTATCAGAGAAACAAATTCTTCCGAATGTCGATGGATTAAAAGGTCCGTTTAGTTGCCTTAATCGTGCGCGCTATGGAATAGCATGGGGGGTTATGGGTGCAGCAGAGTTTTGCTGGAAAACCGCCAGGCAATATGTTTTAGATAGAAAACAATTTGGGCGACCGCTCGCTGCTAATCAGATAATTCAAAAGAAATTAGCGGATATGCAAACGGAGATAGCACTTGGTTATCAAGCAGCCTTGCGAGTCGGAAGACTTATCGATCAAGGCAAATGTGCCCCAGAGATGATTTCCCTGATAAAACGAAATAATTGCGGTAAAGCATTAGACATAGTGCGAATGGCCCGCGATATGCTGGGTGGCAACGGCATTTCGGATGAATATCATGTAATAAGACATGTTTTAAACTTAGAGGCTGTAAACACTTATGAGGGAACCCACGATGTTCACGCCTTAATCTTAGGGCGAGCGCAAACTGGTATCCAGTCTTTCTTTTAAAAAAGACTAAAAAAATCAACAGGACAGCGAGATATGAACATATATGTGGGAAATTTACCGTACAGTATAAGAAATCAAGAATTAAGGGACGCTTTCGAAGAGTTTGGCGACGTGGAAAGCGCTGAGGTAATCCTTGACCGCAGAAGCAAAAGATCCCGCGGTTATGGGTTCGTAAAAATGAGCGACAATAGAGATGCTGAAAGCGCGATTAGTGCCCTTCATAGACAAGATTTTTACGGTAGAGAGCTTAGGGTACATCCAGCTAACTCTCCAGATAAACCAAGAGATAAAAACAAAAGAAATAATAATTTTAAAAGACGACAAAACAGGGATACTCACAAAAAGAGTGGTTTAATTGATAAAATTAAATCATTTTTTAAACGGCAATAAGTGAAACAGCAAAGAAATGTGGTGCAAAAAGCGTTGGATTCACCTCAATCTTCTAACTTTAGATCGTCCCAAGCCCTTGAACCATCTTTAAAATAATCTGGTTTTCCGGTCGTCCATATTTCGCCCCAATGGTGTCCCCCTCCGTCGACTTTCAGAGTTTCACCATTTATAAAATTGCCAGCCGGACTCATCAGAAAGCCCACCACTTCAGCTATCTGCCATGGATCACCACTCTGCATCATCGGATTAGTTTTTGAGTAACACTCAGTAACCTCCTTTGGATATACTGCCCACCCCTCAGTACGAATAGGACCTGGCGCAACACAATTGACGCTAATTCCTAAAGGTGCCCACTCTACGGATACTTTCTCGGAGTAGGCGATAACACCCGCCCTTGCTGCAACTGTGTGGGCAACTCCATGCAGTCCTTGGGAAACAACCACCACATTAACTATCTTTCCGCCGAGGTACCCTGCTTCCTCCCACCTCTTCGCAATAGTATTCATTACGTTCCAAGCACCGTTTAAATTGGTGTCAATTACAGCGTTCCATCCATTTTGACTAAATTTAATGGCACTTTGAGGAAATTGGCCGCCAGCACAATTCACTATTCCATCGACCAGCCCAAACTCTACAAAGACATCATTGAAAATTTTTTCAACAAGATTTAAATCTCTCACATTACACACTTTAAAGGATACGTTTACTAGGTCTGCCTTCTTAATTGCATTGCAGGCATCTTCTAATTTTGTCTCACTCCTACCCACAATTACTACTCGAGCACCTAATTTTGCCAGAAGCCAAGCTGACGCTAAGCCAATCCCACTTCCCCCACCAAAAATAATGAATACCTTGCCCGAAAATATTTTCTCTGCAAAAACAGTCGGCCGTTTGGAGTAATCTTGACCGTTGTACATCTTGCCTGTCACACTTAACTACCGCAATAACTCGCCGCTAATAATCATTTTTCTTACCTCGGTAGTGCCCGCGCCAATTTCCAACAATTTGTTCCCCCTGTACAACCTGTTTATCTCACTCTCCCACATATAGCCCATTCCACCATGAACTTGGACGGCCTCGTCTAGCACCTTATTCATCATATTAGCAGCAAACATAACCGAAGCAGCAGTATCAACATGAACCATTCCTCGGCCACTTTCCGATGTAGTCACTCCGTTCACTTGTCCAAGCACTTTGAAGTTAAGGGATTTCATAGCCTCAATCCAGACGTACATGTCTGCTATTTTGGATTGAATCATTTGAAACTCCGATATAGGTTTTCCAAATTGTTTTCTGGTTTTGGCATAATCAATGGTAAGCTCAAGTGCTCGTTCAGCCATGCCGATACAGATTGGCGCAATCACGGCTCGCTCTAAATCAAGTCCACTCATCACTACCGCTACGCCCTTATCCTCTTCTCCCACAAGATTTTCTACTGGCACCTCGCAGTTATCAAACAATAATTCTCCAGTTTGACTCCCACGAAAACCCATTTTTTTAAGTTTTTGCGCCACCTGAAAACCGGGAAAATCCTTCTCAACTATAAAAGCCGAAATTCCGTGGGCTCCTTTTGCCTGATTCGTTTTTGCATAGACCAAGAGCACATCCGCCACTGGTCCATTCGTAATATACATCTTCCTGCCATTCAGGACATAAACATCACCCTCTCGTGTGGCTGTAGTTGCCATAGAGCCTAAAGCATCAGACCCAGCTCCAGGCTCTGTCAGTCCTAATGCACCAGTTAGTTTTCCAGAACATAGTCCAGGCAAGTATCTATTTATTTGTTCAGGGTTGGCATTGTTCAAAATATTATTTAAACAAAGATTTTCATGAGCAATCCAACTTAATGCCAAAGCGTAATTCCACCTACCGAAAACTTGCGCAATAATACCACTGGTAAAAATATCCAAGCCTTGCCCACCAAACTCCTCAGGAGCAGTAATCCCAAAATAACCAGCCGCACCTATTTTCTCAAAAACGTCTTCGGGCCACCATTCTTCATCATCCATCTTAGCAGCAAGAGGATACAATTCTTGCCGAGCAAATCTGTCAGCCTCATCAAATATAGCTAATTGTTCTTCATTAAGGCTAAAGAGTTCTTTATAACCCTCATTAGTCATATCGTTGGCAAAAGCGGTCACAACATCATCCTCCAATCACAAAATATTTAACTATGAACCAAAAAACTCGCTCCGGTTTGACTAAATCCAAAGCTTAGCCTGCCTATCATAACTCCAAAAGTCCTCAGAGACGAGTAGACCAAGTGTTTATCACTCAAAGTAGTCTTGAATTTTTTACGAAAACTTGGCTTTTTCGCATTTTTAGTAAATCGCAACAACTTAGCAAAAAATCAACACACGTCCCTATTGTAGCGCTCGGAGAAAGACACCTCAAATGAGAATAATCCAAATCATTCGATCAAGTGCAACTAGCTTCGTACCGTATGCGGCGATTTGACTATTTCTTATTCAACAAAAAGCCGAAAAATCGCTAATAAATCGAGGCGTTCTATTTAATAATGAGTAAACATATTTACCTCCTTGCAAATTTGTGGTGGCGATTACTAATAACATCATTTACGATATAATACGTAGTAACCGGCATAATAAAGAGGAGTCTATGAAGCTTTCGTTTAATGAAGAACAACTAGCAATAAAAGATGCAATTACAAAAATATGTGCGGAATTTGGCGATGACTACTGGCTCGATTGCGATAATACAGGACGGTTTCCCTCAGAATTTGTATCTACAGTATGTGACGGAGGCTGGTTTGGGATTGCAATGCCTGAGCAATATGGAGGTAGCGGCCTGGGAATCACCGAAGCGTCGATTATGATGCAAGTTATCGCAGAATCTGGCGCTGGATACACCGGCGCATCATCCGTTCATTTAAACCTGTTCGGACTAAACCCAGTCGTTGTCTTTGGAACTGAAGAACAAAAATCGAGAATGTTGCCCCCTTTAATTCGAGGAGAAGAGAATGCATGTTTCGGGGTAACCGAGCCAAATGCCGGCCTCGACACCACAAGTTTAGAAGTGAGAGCAGAAAAATCTGGAGATGGATATCATATTTATGGGCAGAAAATATGGACATCGATGGCACAAAGAGCCACCAAAGTATTGTTATTAGCTAGAACCTGCGCTAAAGAGGAGACATCAAAAAAAACGGAAGGTCTTTCATTATTCTACACGGACTTAAACCGCGATTATGCCGACATCCAAGAAATTCCCAAAATGGGTAGAAAGGCAGTAGACTCAAATAGTGTTTTTTATGACGGAATGCCGGTTCCGCAAGAAGATCTTATCGGGGAGGAAGGCAAAGGGTTTTACTACATACTTCATGGCTTAAATCCGGAGAGAATATTAATCGCAGCTGAAGCAGTGGGAATCGGAAGAGCGGCCTTGCGTAAAGCAGTCTCCTACGCGAAGGAAAGGGAGGTATTTGGACGTCAAATAGGTATGAATCAAGGGATTCAACATCCGCTTGCGAAAAATTGGATGGAACTTGAGGCTGCAAATTTAATGACCTTTAACGCTGCCAATAAATATGACGATGGAGAGGACTGCGGAGCCGAAGCAAACGCGGCCAAATACCTAGCGGGTGAGGCAGGCTATAACGCATGCGAACAAGCGGTACTCACACACGGCGGCATGGGTTATGCAAAAGAATACCATGTAGAGCGCCTAATGCGCGAAGTTATGATCCCAAGGATTGCGCCAGTCAGCAGGGAAATGATCTTCAATTATATTTCGGAAAAAATCCTGGAGCTACCTCGTTCATTTTAACGGGGAGTCGCAGGTCAAAAAAAGGGGGAGAATAAAATGCGATTTGGATTTATGGAAGACTTTAGAAACCCGATTAAATGGCGCCGGCCTTTTCCTGAATTTTATCAACAAATAATGGACCAAATTAAAAAATGCGAGGCCATGGGATACGACAATCTCTGGTTAACTGAACACCATTTTACTGACGACGGTTATAACCCCTCTCTCATGACAACAGCTGCTGCGGTGGCGAGCCACACAAAAACCATTCGCATTGGAACATTTATAATCATTTTGCCGTATCAGCATCCAGTGCTTCTTGCAGAGGAAGTAGCGTCGGTAGACATTTTATCAAACGGAAGATTCGAACTAGGAGTCGGACAGGGGTACTCGTATCATGAATTTAAAGCGTTCTGTATGAACCGAGGCGAGAGAGGGCCGAAAACGCGAGAGAGTATTCAACTAATAGAAAGGCTTTTTAAAGAAGAAAAAGTGACCTTCGACGGCAAGTTTTTCCAAACCAATGAAGCAAGGTTATCACCAAAGCCGGTTCAACAACCCTGCCCACCTATTTGGATTGGTGCGCGGGGGCCAAAAGCTATCACCAAAGCGGCAGAACTCGGTTACCATCTAATGGCGACCATAGGACCAGACCCTGCACCCGTCTATATAGATTCGCTGGAGAATTCCGGTCGAAATCCGAGCGAATATAAAATCGCTCAATTAAGAATGGTTTACTGTGCAGAGAGCGAAGACCAGGCTTGGGACGAGTGTCAAGACCATTTATTTCATCTTCTAGAGTTTTATCAAGATATTTTATCAGAGGCCAATGATGCAGAAGGGGACGATGCACCTCTTCCCGTCACCAAACCTGAGGATATAAGGCAATCTATTCTCGCAGACCACTTTATGATAGGCACGCCGGAGCAAGTCTCAGATAAACTTAGTCAATTTCAAAAAGACTATGCTTGCACCGACTTGATTATGGGTACACAGTTTCCGGGCCTCGATCCTGAGAAGGGAACCAAGGCCCTAAGTATGTTTGCGGAAACCGTAATGCCTAAATTTCAAAAGTCTAAATAAAAGCAATATCAGAATTTCTTACGTTTCTAATGTTGCTTCTTTTCAGGCGGCAAGACCGTTTATGATGTTTGTATAGAGGCCGCTTAACATTTCTCGTATTTCGTCAGCTGAAGCACCGTTAGGAATCCAGTTGCTTCCCCATTGGACTTTAGTTCCGCCCGCTGCAGTATCCGATAAAGTAACGACGGCGCTGTAATTAGTTAAGGGAAGAAAATTATTTTCAGTAATTGAATATGCGAACACTCGCTCCTCAAAAGATACGTCAAGTCGCTCAACAACTTTAGCACCCTCGGCGAGTCCAATCTTACGAATTGCGCCTATACCTTCCCCTTCGACCTCGCAAGTATCAATCATGTCAGGCAGTATGTCTTTAATACCACCGAAATCCATGAGCATGGCGAAAACCTTTTGTCTAGATGTGTCAATATCCATTTCTACTAAAACATCATAAGCCATATTCTATCCTCCTTTTAATTAGCAAATATAAATCATACATAATCTATCAGTTTCAAGTTTAATTTAACTGCAGTGTAAACTACAATCTTTATTCAACTATTGCATCGTTCTCTAAGATAAATTCCCTAACTCGGGGTGCAATTTCATTGCGCCATTTACGGCCATTAAAGACCCCGTAATGTCCCACCTCAGGATGCACAAACGACACCCTCCTCTCTTCACTTATGTTTGTGCACAAATCATGTGCAGCTTGCGTCTGCCCCACTCCAGAAATATCATCCTTCCCTCCCTCTATCGTCATCAGACCAGGCTTAATAATCGCGGTCAAATCTATTTTATTACCATTAAATCGCATCTTGCCATTTGGTAAATCGTGCTTCTGAAATATCTTTTCAATTGTATCTAGATAATATTTAGATGGAAGATCCATAACTGCAAGATATTCCTTATAGAACTTACGATGAGCCTCTACGGAATCACCATCACCTCTTACAAGGTTATCAAACAATTTTTTGTGGGCATAAAGATGTCTCTCTAAATTCATGGTCATAAATCCTGTCAATTGGAGAAAACCAGGATAAACAGGCCTCGAGTGACCCGCGTGAGGCAAAGGCACTTTCATGATAGCGTTGGCTTTAAACCATCGTAAGCTGCGGTTTTTTGCTAACTGATTCGGTTTAGTGGGGCTTTTCCTAGTATCGATTGGGCTTCCCATCAGTACAATGCTCGAAGGTTGGTTATCAGATTTATCCGCAGCCAGCGTTGCAGACGCCACGAGTACTGCTGGACCCGGCTGACACACAGCGACCACGTGATATTTAGGACCTAATGCCTCCATAAAAGTCAAAATATAGTTAATGTAATCATCTAAGCCAAAATCGCCCACTTTAGCCGGAATCTCCCGAGAGTCTTCCCAGTCTGTAATGTAGACATCAAAATCCATAATCAAGGTTTCAATTGTATCAGATAATAAAGTAGCATAATGGCCGGAAAGCGGAGCCACCAAGAGTACTCTTGGACAATTTTCTCTGCCTGGAACCTTAAAGGATCGCAATTTACAAAAAGGTAAAGAGTGCTCTACTGCAATTTCAACTGCCGTTGACCCATCACCGTTTTTAGTACTTATCTGCCATTCTGCTTTTGTGTAGTGGTTTGTAACGTCTTCGAAGACTTCAAGACCCGCTGCCATTGCTTTCCCAATACCAGTATCACCAAACGGATTCTTTGGATCTTGTAACATACGACGGGTAACTCCTGAAACTATTCGCAAGGGTTTCAAACTGGCATGACTAAATTCATAGAATTGATACAGCATAAACGGAAATCTCCCAAAGCGTTAAAAGGGGTCAACACATACACAGTGCACTGCAACATATACTATTTTTCACCCCGGGTAAAATACTAAACTTTGCATAACGACAAGTGTCACTGGTTTTTTTATATTTTAAAGCGGATAGTAGGACTTGCAGAACAATTAAATTTTAAAATTTTGATGCTTTAGTTTGTCGCTAGTTATACCATTCCTGAAAAATTTTCTACCAGCTTGATGGCAGATAGCACAGGTAGTACCATAAAATTAGTTTGATGATGATTATCAGTTTTACAGAGAAAATATTGGCCATGGTTACCCTCAATTATGGTGATTGACATTATTATTAGCGGAACCTTTTTCATTGGATAATTGTTAATCATATTAAAGTAATCTAACAGGAGGAAAAAACATGCATGTAGGAATGTGTACTATCTTTCAAAATCCTAACAAGCACACCACAGATCAAGAAGTTTATGCTAATGACGTCAGACTTGCCGAAATGGCTGAACCACTTGGGTTTAACTCTATTTGGACTGTGGAGCATCACTTTACCGACTATACAATGTGCCCAGATCCACTGCAGTTCCTTACTTATATGGCCGCAAAGACAAAAAAAATAAACCTGGGTTCAATGGTTGTAGTATTGCCTTGGCACGATCCGATAAGAGTTGCAGAGCAAATCTCTATGCTTGACACCTTATCAAATGGTCGGTTGATATTAGGGTTTGGCAGAGGTGCAGGTAGGGTAGAGTTCGATGCATTTAATCAACGGATGGAGGACTCAAGACCTAGATTCGTAGAAAGTGCCGAATGCGTGCTGAATGGTCTGGAAAAAGGTTTTTGTGAATATGAAGGAAAATTTATTAAGCAACCTAAGGCGCATATTAGACCTATGCCAACTAAAACCTTCAAAGGCAGAACTTATGCTGCCGCTGTCTCCCCCGAATCAGTTGAAATAATGGCTGAATTAGGGTTAGGACTGCTAGTGATCCCACAAAAACCTTGGGAAGCAGTCGAAAAAGAGGTTGAAAATTACAGAATTGCTTTCGAAAGAAAGAACAGAACAGCTCCCCCTGCTCCGCTCATCGCAGGCTGGACAATGTGTCACTCAAGTGAAGAGGAAGCAGAAAAGTTAGCGAAAAAATATATTGGCGGCTATTGGCAAACAGTGCTCGATCACTATAATTTTGACCAAGGCCATTTAAAAGAGCAGAAAGGATATGAGTACTACGGGAAGTTCGCTACGATGATTGATAAAATTGGTGTTGACGGAGCTATAGAGTATTTTATGGGTTTGCAGACTTGGGGCACTCCCAAGCAGTGCCTCGAGACGATCAACAAGAACCTTGACAGAATTGGGGCGGAGGCTTATATCGGAATCTTTAGCTATGCAGGAATGCCATGGAATTTAGCCGAGGAAAATCTGAAACTATTCGCTAAAGAAGTGCTCCCAGCACTACACAAACGGACAGTGAAAGGTAACATATCATGGGCTGCGTAAAATCATCAAAGTAGCATCCTATAACATCTTTTTAGCTTCAAGCTTCATGAGCTTCATGACCTTCATGACCTTCATGAGCGCAGAGACACTCGGCTTCGACCTAACCCAACTTGAGGAGATTAGTCCTATACCGAATACCATTATTTCAAAAACCAACTTGTCTCGCTTTCGTCACTTAGTAGATAGAGATATTAGCACCCTTATCAATAAGGACTATTTAAAGCTTGAAGTTGGCAAGCCCA
>MDTG01046868.1_pt1 | contig 11215 bp, 12 predicted proteins | sample 811421 | NCBI WGS metagenome assembly MDTG01 (sample SAMN05326645, study PRJNA326480) | marine metagenome | isolation source: seawater | place: Pacific Ocean: South East | collected 2011
CAACAAAAGTGTTCTATGATTGGCAGAAAATGATTCTTTTAAAAAAATGAGTGGAGCAACTAGAAAAGTTATTTCTGAAATTAAAATGAAATCACCTTTCAAAAAAAAAAAAAATACTAAAAATTGGTAAAAATAATTATTTAGTAGGATATTGGTCGTACTGATTAGCAATGTCTTCGGTTTCATTAAATTAAAGTTTGACATTATTAACTAAAATAGTTCTAATCAAATTAACTAGTAAATCAAGTTAAGATTAGTATATACGCCAAAAATTAATATTAAACAGTGATTATCTAAATATTTACATGAATATTTATATTTAATATATAAAATACTTTTACAATAAAAAAATAAAATGATTACAAATTTAATCCTTGTGTTTATATTTTTCGTAATTCATTTTATATTAGACAAAAATAAAAAAAAAATTTTTGTTAAAAATTTTCTGGATATACCAAATGAAGCTAGAAAAATTCACAAAAAGCCAACATATACGATAGGTGGACACTTTATTTTTTTTGCATACATAATGTTTATGCTTTTTTCGTTTGATTATAATTTAAATGAAAAAATTATTCTCTTCATAATTTTTTCATTTATCTTCTTGATTGGTATTTTTGATGATTTAAGAGACTTAAAACCAGTTCTAAAACTTACTCTTGTTCTTGTAACATATTTTATATTATTTCTTTTAGATAATGAATACCTATTAAAGAAAATCTATTTTGAAACTTTTAATAAAGTTTTTTACTTTGGAGATTTTAGTTTTATTATATCATCTTTATGTATTTTGCTTTTAGTAAATGCCATTAATTTAATGGATGGTATTAATGGTTTGGCAATTATGACATTTACAATAATTTGCTCATTTTTGTACTTCTATCTTAATATTCAGTTTAACGCATATATATTTATGGTCTTAGTGTTTATTTTTTTTAATATTTATAGAGGTAGATATTTTTTAGGAAATTCTGGGTCACTTATAATTGGTGCTTTAATTGGCTTTTCTACTATTAAAGCATATAATTTAAATTTCACTGAAATGAATTCAGCTGAAGATATTTTTATACTTTTTTTGATACCTGGTTTAGACATGTTAAGATTATTTTTACAGAGATCTCTAAATAAAAAAAATCCTTTCAAGGCAGATAATTTGCATTTACATCATTTATTAATTAAAGAATTTTCATTACCAAAAGTTTTATTTATTTATTTTTTTTTAATTATAACTAGCTCTTACTTGGCATTTAATGATTATTTACCAGAAGTAATTATTATTATTGTAATTATTATTATTTATTTTTTTTCATTACTATTATTATTAAAAAAAAAAATAGAAAATTTTTTTAAGTTAAAGTTCCAAAAAACTTATAAATTTTGGCATATTATTTTTATTTTATATATAGAAAATCTGGAAACTTACTGGAGGTTTTGATTAGCTTATATTTGTGAGATAAAATTTCACGATGAATATAAAAAAATCTATCAATTGATGTTTTTGAAATTATATTTAATTCGTCAAATTCAACCAAAATTTGCTTTGGAAAAATATTATTATCGAACATATTTTTTATTACGTCTAACTCTGCTCCTTCAATATCTAGCTTGATCATTTCAAGATTTTTAATATCAAATTTATTTAAAATATTTTTTACAGTTATTGTTTTAATTTTAATGAAATCTGTATTTTTTCTATAATTACTCTGCCAATTACTAAGCGAGTAACTTACATGATCTTTATTTGGGGGAGAATAAAATTTAGTTTCCTCGTTATCTAAATTGTAAAGAGCTTTGCTGATCAATATATAATTATCATCATTTATATTTGATAAATTATAAGATGATATATTTTGCTTTCCTCCTTTCTTGTAGTGCTCAGATCTCCCTTTGCCTGAGTTTTCAATGATTTTTTTATAGTGTTCGATTGCTCTTGGTGTCGGATCGACAACGATTACTTTACAATTGTACCTGTTTATTAGTTCTATATCAAAAGATGCATCCTCACCTAATCCAGCACTAATAATGAAATTTTTTTCTAGATTAGAATCATTTAAAAAGCTCCAACCACCATAATCTGATCCCAGATAAATTATATCACTAATATAATCGAATTTTAATTTTTTTAAAATTAAATTTTTTTTATATGGAAGTATCTTTTTTAAAAAGTTAATTACTTTATTAGATATCATCCTTTTTAAAAAATTTTTCATTATCAATGATTAATTTTTATAATAATAACCTACAAAGAAATAAAACACTAAAATTTTCTTATTAAATTTTTTCTAAAATTATAATTTACCCATTTTTTTAAAAAGTAGCTTATTCTGGTTAATAAGTTAATATCATAAAAATTTTTATATAAATTGGCTATTTCATTATCGAAAGATACCTCAAAATTATTTATTTTTGAAGTTGCAAGTTTAACTTTCCATTTTTTACCTTTTCCAAAATTGTGTGTTCCTAAGTTGTCTTTAAATCCTATATTTTGCACCATTGATATTTTTGGTGTAACTGAGAAAGCTGAATGTATGAACTGGGAATAACACCATCTTATTGCCCAAGAGTCTATTTTTCCATAATGCTGGAGTTCGAGCATTTTAAATAAATCATTACCACCTAGCTCAAATTTTTTTATTTCTTCATTATTTTTTTTTAGATCTTCAAAATTTTTAATATTCCAATCAACTTTATTCCATCGATCTATCCAGGTTGCCCAGCCCCAAGAAGATGATCGCAAAGTTAAGTAAACGTCTTTTTTAAAATTGTCTAATTTATTAATCACTGGACCATAACCTGAAATGGACCATATATTTTTTTTTTTTTTATAAATATTTAAAGAATTATTCATAAAATTTAGGAAATACGGCGATACTACTAAATCATCTTCTAAAACTATTATTTTATTATACTTTTTAATTATTTGAGATGCTCCATCTATTATTGATTGTGCCAAACCTTTATTCTTATCTGACTCAAATATTTGGACTGCCTTAAAACCATTAATTTTTTTTAAATCTTTACGAATTTCAATAACATCTTTTTTGTCTTCTTCTGATTTTGAACCATCAGAAAAAATATATAATTCAGTTTGGGTTGACTCTTTATTTTTTGTTAATGAAAAAATTAATTTATCAATTTTTCTTCTATAACAAAAAATAACAATGGGTGAATAATTATTCATTTATAAACCTTATCTTTTGAATTATATACATTGGAAAATAAAGAAATCTCATGATGCCAACGTGCTCTTTCAATACAGACCAGGCCTCTATAAAATTTTTATTTTTTTGTTTTCTGCCAACACCTTCTAAAAAATAATTACATATATCTAAATCTATATAAATTGTTTTGCCATGATTTAAATACTCAAAATATGAATATAGTTCACCTTTTAACTTATATTTATTTGGAAATTTAAAGTTGAAGTTTCTATTATATATTACTGCTTGATGACATACGACTCCAGTTAAAAAAATTGTTAAGTTTAGTTTGGTCATTTTAAAAGGTTTTTGTATTTTAAGAAATTTTCTCTCACCATTAAATACTTTTGCATTTCCATAAATAATTGAATTTTTATTAAATTTATTGAATTCAATATTTGCTATTACTTCATTATTACAAAATGTATCCCCACAATTCATATAATTTATCCATTTTCCATTTGCTAAATCACTGGCCTTGTTCATAGCATCATAAATTCCTTGATCTTTTTCTGATATCCACAAATCAATGGAGTCCTCATATTTACGAATTATATCAACAGTACCATCCGTAGAACCTCCGTCGATTAAAATATATTCTATATTTTCATATGTTTGATTAATCACACTAAGAATTGTCTCTTCTAAATATTTTTCACCGTTGTAGACAACAGTAACAACAGTTAACAATGGTTTTTCACTAGTAGTGTTTTTTCTGAAACCTTTTGTTCTTAGTCCACCTTTTTTAATCATTGTTTTCAACAGTATTTCTAAAATAATTAGAAAGATTTACTATACTTTTTTTTAAATAAAAATAATTTTAAATTTTATTATTCAAAATTGTGTTGTAAATATTTTGATATTTTTCAACCAATACTTTTTGAGAAAATTTCTGAATAGCTCTATCTCTTGCTTGGTCGCTGAGAGATGATTGAATATTATTTTGTAAAACCCAAGATATTCCTCTAGCCAAATCAATAGTGTCAAATGCCTTTGCAAGATAACCTGTTTTTAAATGATCGACTATGTCAGTCAATCCACCCACATTAAAAGCGACTACTGGTGTGCCACATGCATGTGACTCGGATGCTGTTTGGCAAAATGCTTCCTGACGAGATGGTATTACTGTTAAATCTGCAGCACTATAAAGATTAATAAGTTTCTCGTCGTTTAAGTGACCTAAAAAATGAATAGGAATATTTATTTTTGGCTTATGTTTTAAAGTATTTTCACCAAATATTACTAGATTAATATTTTTTAGATAATCGTTATTTTTAATATTATTTAAAGTTTCGATTAATAAATCAAATCCTTTGTGATGAGCTGTGTTAGCCCCAAGCGTTCCAAAAATTATTAATGGTATATCTAAAGGTAATTTAAGATCTTTACGTGCAATATTTTTATCTCTTGGTTTCCAATTATCTGTATTTATAAGATTCGGAATAATAGTTACTGGCCAATTACTCATCAGCTTACTTTCTTGAACACAATTAGCAAGCCAATTACTTGGTGAGACGATATGAATTGGCTTTTGCCAATGCTTCAATTTTCTTTGCCAAGTCCAACGGTTAATGTCAAATATAAATATAGGATTTGAATTATTTTTTTTTGGATAACCATGACGCCATCTTTCATCTTGAGAAAGGTGTTCAGCTCCACAAAATGCCCACATATCATGTAAAGTCCAAACAATTGGTTTTTTTATTCTTGCAATATCTGCAATCGAAAGCATCTCATGCTGTACCCAATGCAAGTGAACAATATCAGCATCGCTCTTATTAATATATTCAACCCATTTTGATGGAAAAATAGAAATTGAATGGGGTGTTAGCTTATGTGTCTTAGCTAACTTTATAAATAAATTCGCTATACGCAGACGTATATGATTTAATATTTTATCAGTTTTACCATAGAGCTCGATGATGGTTTGATCTTTAGATACTTTATTATTAACATGTAATTTAGAGTGTAAGCCTTTACTTTGTAAAGCTTTATGTATTCTATAAGCACTTCGAGCAGCCCCACCACTAATATCAGAATTACTTAAATGAAAAATTTTCATTTTATGTTTTACTTATACTTTAGAGAAATTAAAAATAAATAAATTAAATCAGTATCTATAAGAACTTATGCTATAATAGGGTTAATTTGAAAAAAGTTAAAATTGGCTTTCTTATTGATGAAAATACATTATAAAGAAGTCGAACTTCAAATGTTGATCATTCTTTTAAAAAAAATATTATTTCTACTTATTATTTCAGTGCTGATTATAAGATTGCTGTAGTTAATTTTTGTAAAATTGAAAGAATTTAGTAAATGCAAGGTTTAAGAAAAATAAAAAAATTTATAGAAAATCCAATAATTCGAACTATTAAATATTGGGAACTTAAAAAACAAAATTTCATAATCAAATTTTTGTACGAGGGCAACATAGAGATTAAAACTCCAAAATTGTCTTTTATGGAAGCTTTTTTCGGTTATGGGATTTTTGCAAAAAGAAGCTTTTATCTAATGAGCCGCCCTTATTCTGAGATCTTATTACGAAATATTATTTATAATTTATTTAAAGATAAATATCTAAATTCAAATTTTTCAATTATTGATATCGGAAGTTGGATAGGTGACAACACTCTAATTTGGGCAAAAAATTTGAGTGAAAATGCAATGATTTTCGCAATAGAACCTTCTGAAAAGAATATTGATTATGCTAGGACGCTTGCAGATCTAAATAATATTAAAAATATTAAATGGTTTAAAGAAGTTTGTTCAGAAAATGTTGGCGATAAATTGATTTTTTACAAGATACCAACAAACCATTCAGACAATGTAAAATTTAAAGTTAGCGATACTAAAGATTCCATATTATCCTCAACCATTGATCATTTAGTTTATCAAAAAAATACCAAAATTGGATTAATTCACATTGATGTAGAAGGTTTTGAATTAAAAGTTATAAAAGGTGCATCAAAAATAATAGAGCGAGATAAACCAACTTTAGTTTTTGAACAACACATATCACAAGAAGATCCTGATATTATATTCAAATACTTAAAAAATTTTGGATATCGTATCTTTATGATTAATGAGGTAATTCCAGGAAATGATTTAGATTGTCGAAATTTTTTAGCTTTTCACTCATCTCAAGAACTTCCAAGCTTTGAAAAATTTACAGAAGATGATTTAAAAAATTTGGGTGTCAGTCGTTCGACAATTGGTCCAGGATTAATAGAATTCTAATAACATTTATTTATACTATTCCTCTTAAATTTTTATCGCCAGAGAAATAACTATCAAAAATAAAATTGGCCTCACTTAAGCTGTATAAGCCGTTTTTAACATTATAAAAGTTAGAAATATTTTTTTTTTCGATGACTGTTTCAACTACACATTCAAAAAATTTATCGCCCAGAAGTGAGGAAATATAAGCTCTATGATTTCCCTCCCCTGACATACACCATCTCCACTCATTGTTATTAATTAATATACAAATTTTTGGAGAGTCTTTGAAGTCAAAGGATCTCAATCCTTCTTCTTTTATATTTTTTAATAGATATTTGCTCTGACTGTATTGAGATTTAGCGTAATCATAAGAATAAAAAATATCTTCATTAGTTAAATTATCCTGATTTTTAATATTTTTATTGTGTTTTGAACGATTATCAATAAATTTTTTTTTGTAATCATTAAATTTATTTTCAATAGTTGTTTTTTCCCATGGCATTACTAAAGACCATGCAGGATATTTTGCTAATTTATAATTATTTTTAAGACCTACAACATTTGCAGCATTCAAATTTTTTTCTTTTTTCAAATGTAAAAATAGTGTGTTGATCAGTGTTTCTTTATCGACATCATTTAATATTTCATTAATAAAATTTCCAAAAATATCATTTTTTAAATTTTTTTTAAATGATAATCCTCTAATACTCTGTCCCAAATGAAATGGAACTTTAATTTTTGTATTTGGGGTAAATTTAACTTTTGTTAATTTTAAAATTTTTCCTTTATTTTCCTGAGCATTAAGTTTATTTAAATTAAATAGATTCTTACATAAACTTAATGACTTAAAAATAAAATTTTTAAAAATATTTAAATTCACTTATATTTATTTTTGTCTTTCAAATATATCCAAATAAGAATTTGAAGAACAGTTAACTACTTTGATTTTGTTTTTTTTAGCTACAATAGAGAGTAAATACATTTGATAAAAGGCTATCCACACACTATATAAAGACTGATGAAGTTTTTTTCTTCTGTAATAAAATTTTATACCCGCATTTGACTCGGCTTTAGTATTTTTATAAAAATGTGAAAACTTAGAACTTACCTTGTTAGTTTTCTGATTAACCTCAAGTTCTTTAAAAGCAGAAAAATCGGCACCATATATTTCTATGTGTAGAAGTTCTCTTTTTATAGCATCCCATAGTGATAAAATTAAAACATTAATAAACATCGGTGTAGCAATTCCAGTTGAAAGAGCAAAGATATTAAACTTCTCAGTTTTAAAATTAAAAAAATTAGTTTTTACTGGTATTACTTTAATATATTTATTTTTTTTTAGTTTTTGTGAAACTATTTCAGCTCCTTCGTTTGGACATAATAAAATCATTTGCCAATTTATTTTTAACAAATTTTTATATAACTTTATATTGTTTCGTCTATAATTGATGTTAACATCTTTCCGCCAAAAAAGTGGATCTGAAAAAGCATAGTATTTTGGTTTAATTATTTTAAATTCTTTACGAGATGCACAATAGTTAACACAATAAAAATCACTTTTTTTTTTTGAGAAAGTAGATACTTCATATCGTTCTTTAATGAAGGGCCATTTGCAATAATTATAGTTTTATTACTTTTTTTTTTAGTCGAACAATTTTTTTTATATGTAAATCTATTTAGAAAAATTTTAGCTAAAATAGCATAAAGTAAAAGAATTATATCATGAATGAAATAAATAAATCTGTTCATTTAAATTTAATATTATAGAATTAATTTATTTGTTAAATACATATTTATCCATATATATTAAAAATATGAATGAAGTTAAGTTGGGATCAAATAAAAGTTTTGGAATAGTATTTTTTATTTTTTTTTTAATAATTTCAATATATCCGGTCCTGTATTCTGAGGATATTAGAATTTGGTCATTAATAATATCTTTCTCCTTTCTGTTTTTGGGCCTATTAAACTCAAGGCTATTAACGCCGTTGAATAAATTATGGTTTAAATTTGGTATTTTACTTGGAAAGATAATTTCTCCATTAGTTATGGGTACTATATTTTATCTTGTTGTTACTCCAACAGGTCTGATTTTAAGAATATTCAAGAAAGATATATTAAATTTAAAATTTAATGATAATAAATCCTATTGGAAAGCAAGAGAAAGCAAAAGTAAAATGAAAAATCAATTCTAAAATGAGTTTTATTAAAGAATTTTGGGAATTTTTAAAAGTAAGAAAAAAATATTGGTTATTTCCTATTATAATTATCCTTATTATCTTTGGTGGTTTAATAGTTTTAACACAAGGTTCTGCGGTAGCACCCTTTATCTATACAATATTTTAAAGTGACATCTATATTAGGTATCTCAGCGTTTTATCATGATAGTGCAGCTTGTATATTAAAGGATGGGGAAATAATTGCAGCAGCACAAGAAGAAAGGTTCACAAGAAAAAAACATGACTCGAGTTATCCATATAATGCAGTGGAATTTGTTTTAAAATATTCAAATTTAAAATTAAGTAATGTAGATAAAATTGTTTTTTTTGAAAAACCTTTTTTAAAATTTGAAAGGCTATTAGAAACCTATGTTGCTTTTGCTCCAAAAGGTTTTGTTTCTTTTACAAAAGCAATGCCCATTTGGCTAAATGAAAAATTATTCCAAAAAAAACTTTTATTTGACAAACTTAAGTCACATGATTCTAAATATAAAAGTGACAAAAATATTTATTTTTCAGATCATCATCTAAGTCATGCTGCGAGTGCTTTTTTTCCATCGCCTTTTGAAGAAGCAGTTATATTAACAGCTGATGGTGTAGGTGAATGGGCAACTACTACTGTTGCTATTGGAAAAAAAAATTATTTAGAGGTAAAAAAAGAAATACATTTTCCACATTCACTCGGTCTTTTATATTCCTCATTTACATATTATACAGGTTTTAAAGTAAATAGTGGTGAATATAAACTAATGGGTTTGGCTCCATATGGAAATCCAATTTTTGTAGATAAAATTATGAAGTTGATTGATATTAAAGAAGACGGATCGTTCCGCCTTGATCAGAGATATTTTAATTATGCCACTGGATTAACCATGACAAATGATAAGTTTGATAAACTTTTTGGAAGAAAACCTCGAAATCCTGAGAACGAACAAATTACTCAATTTCACATGGATATAGCTGCCTCAATTCAAAAGGTCACTGAAGAAATTATGATAAAATTAGCAACTGCAATTAGAAATGAATATGAAATTAAAAATCTATGTTTAGCTGGTGGAGTCGCTTTAAATTGTGTGGCTAATGGAAAAATCCTTAAAGAAAAAATTTTTGATAAAATATGGATACAGCCTGCAGCTGGAGATGCAGGTGGATCTTTAGGGGCTGCATTAGCACTTTGGTATTTAGAAGAGGGAAAAAAGAGAGTTGTAAATAATAAAGATGATATGAAAGGAAGTTATTTGGGTTGTGAATTTACACAAAATGAAATTGAAAAAGAATTAAAATCTTTGGGAGCTAACTTTAAAACCTATGATTACGAGAGTATATTAGATAGAACATCTGATTTTTTAATGAATGAAAAAGTGGTTGGATGGTTCCAGGGTAGAATGGAATTTGGACCAAGAGCTTTAGGTGCAAGATCAATTTTAGGTGATCCTAGATCTAGTAAAATGCAAAAAAACTTAAACCTTAAAATTAAATACCGGGAAAGCTTCAGACCTTTTGCGCCATCAATACTTAATGAGGATTTAGCTAATTGGTTTGATATTAATATCGAAAGTCCATACATGTTATTTGTTGCCGATATTAATTCTGAAAAAAAAATCCAAATGACAGAACAAGAAGAAAAGCTCTTTGGGATAGATAAATTGAATATTAAAAGGTCTGAAATACCAGCAGTTACTCATGTAGATTACTCGGCAAGAATTCAAACCGTTGATAATATAAATAATAAATATTATTACGATCTAATATCTAAATTTAAGGAAAAGACTGGCTGCCCTCTATTAGTTAATACATCTTTTAATGTAAGAGGTGAGCCAATAGTAAATACTCCAAGTGATGCGTTTAAGTGTTTTATGGGAACTGATTTAGATTATTTAATAATTGGGAATTCTATTCTAGACAAGAAAGATCAAAGCTCCAAATTAAAAAAAAATTATTCTGAAAAATTTGAAAAAGATTAATTTTAAGAATTAGATATAAATTTAATTAATTTACTGAGATGAATTTTTTAAAAAAATCATTAGTTTCGATTAAATTATTATAGGCACCCTCTCCCATTATTTGACCTTTATCTAAAAAAAAGATTTTATCACATTCCTTTATTGTATTTAAACGATGAGCAATAATTATAATTGTAGTTTTTTTACTTATATTTTTTAAAGCATCCATAACTGCTTTCTCTGTTTGATAATCAAGAGCACTAGTTGCTTCATCTAAAACTAATAAATTTTTTTCATGATATAATGCTCTTGCAATCCCAATTCGTTGACTCTGTCCCCCAGATAATCTGACACCTCGTTCACCGATTCTTGTTTGGTATTTAGAGGGCAGCTCATCAGTTACAAATTCATGTAAATTTGCAATTTTGGAGGCTTGTACAACTTTGTCATAATTAATATTTTTTGCGTTTGTGCCAAATGCAATATTTGCAGCTATCGAATCATCAGATAAGAAAATTTTTTGTGGAACATAGCCTATTGATTTTTGCCACATTCTTTGATTATTTTTATTTATATCTATTTTATCAACTTTCACAATTCCATTTTGAGGATCGAGCAATCCAAGAATAATATC
>MDTG01296552.1_pt1 | contig 11215 bp, 14 predicted proteins | sample 811421 | NCBI WGS metagenome assembly MDTG01 (sample SAMN05326645, study PRJNA326480) | marine metagenome | isolation source: seawater | place: Pacific Ocean: South East | collected 2011
AACCCTACTTTAACCTTATCCCCAGCCCATGCGCTTGTTGCTAGCATGGCTGCTGCTACGATTGTTAAAAGTTTTTTCATGTCTTTTTTTCTCTTTCTTTATCTATTTGTTGTTGAAGGTAATCTTTGAATGGTAGTGTAAAAAATCTTACTAACTCCCATTTTGTTTATAAGCTGTTTGTTCATAATAGCATCATTAGGCCAAAGACCATATTTAAAAACAGTTGATATTAGTTCCTCAGCTCCGGCAGGTTTAATTATATATGCCGATCCACCAGCCAATCCTTGAGGAACATTAAAGTCGTCGATAGTTGGGACTGGCTGTATTTCTTTGTTATTTTTTTGTATAATATCATGGAACAATTGAGCTCGGCGAGTTGCACCAAGAGGATTATTAATTCCAACTATATTATATTTAGATTCTAAAATATATGTTGGATCTAATTTTCTTGTAAAAATTGCATCATGCTCTAAAATAAGAATAGGCTCTTTTATCTCAAAACATTTTGTCCAAAGACGAAAATGACTTATACTACAAGCCATAAGATTTTCTTTGATAGCAATAGGATATGCAGGTTTAATAAGACCTGTAGCTATACAGCTAACTTTACCCTCGAATGGATAATTCCACACGATATCCCAATCGCTATAATCCTTATTAATAGTATCGGGGGTACTGGCATCAAATCTTTCGACATTAAAATCATTCCATTTTCTACAACTTTGCCAACAAGTATTTAAACCTTGTTCTGAAGTTGGATTATCTTTAACAGTAATGCAAAAAGCTTTCATTTAATAACCTTTATGGGTTTACAAAATAACTAAAACATGGTATAATAAAGAGTATTCTTTAAACAGGGGGATAGTACCTAATTTACTTTATAGTATGATTTATACCATTCAACAAACTTCGCAACTCCTACACTAATCGGAGTTTTAGGTTTATATCCTAGTTTTTGTAGTTTAGTAGTATCTGACCAAGTTGCCGGTGTATCGGCTGGATGCATAGGGACTAAGTTACGTTTTACTGGTCGACCAAATTGCTTTTCAATTTCATCCACAAAGTCTGTCAATTGAACCTGTTCTCCATATCCTATATTGTATATATCAGAGTAATTATTAAGATCTGTAGAAATTTTATTAATAATTAATCCTATTCCTTGAACAATATCTTCTACAAAAGTAAAATCTCTTTTCATGTCTCCGTAGTTAAAAAGATCAATTGATTCATTTTTTACAAGAGCATCACAGAAACTAAATAATGCCATGTCCGGTCGACCGTAAGGTCCGTACACAGTGAAAAATCTAAGTCCAGAACTCCTCGGGATCTTTGAATGTTTAAATTGACATTCATTAACTAGTTTTGACCAACCATAAGGATTATTTGGATGATGCAGCAAACCGTCTTCATTCCAAGGAGTTTCTTGACCGTGCATGACACACGATGTAGATGCATATAATACATTTTCTATACCGTGTTTTTCACACTCTTGAATTAAACATTGTGTACCAGTAATATTTGCATTAATATAATCATTTGGTTTTTCTAAAGAATCTCTAACTCCAGCATAACCTCCTAAATGTAATACAATATCAATACCTTTTAAAAGATCAGACCAGTCTTCAGGTTTACATAAATCACCAAAATGTGTCTTTACACCTAGATCATCAATTAAATGAGCTCTATCAATTTTCAGCGTAACATCATAATAATTATTGTAGTTATCTATGCCAATTACATGATGTCCTTCACCGGCTAATTTCTTTGCAGTATGCATACCAATCATACCAGCAATTCCAGTAATAAAAATATTCATTATAATTAACCTTTCTATACGATATTCTTTTATGTTGTAACTAGTGCGTTGAATTTCTCAGCGTTATGCCCTTGAAAAATATAAACATTATCTGAACCTAGTTTTTCTATTAGTTGTTCTGTAATCCGGTTTTCTCTAAATGGTAAATTGTCTTTTAAAATATTATTCATTTTATTAGTATGAAATTCTACATATATCTTATCAATCAAATCAATTGTATTTTCCGTCAACATTTTTTCTAGAACTTCATATTCACTACCTTCAACGTCTAAAACAAGTATTATATAATCTTCTTCGTTAAACTGAGAGATATATTTCGAAAGATCAATCGTTTCCACAGTTCTTTTTTTATTAGACATGAGCGATCGTTTATCAGATCTGAGTGTGCTAGATTTAGTGTTAGATCCAATATAAAAAGTCATAGTTGAATCCTCAATCCAAACTGCTTTTTCAATAAGTTCGACATTATCTAACCTGTTGTTAATTGTCATATATTCAACACATTCAGTATTGGGTTCAAAAGCAATTATTCTCCACGATTGATGATCTTTATTATTAATTTTAAACTTGTTTATATCTGAACCTTTGTTTGCTCCGCAATCTATAAATATTTTCACTTTTATTTTCCTTAACTATTTCTGCATTACTTCCCTAGAACGGTATATCCAACATTTATAGTTCCTCTTTCTATAATTTTCCACTTATTTTGTTTTGCAAAATTATTTAAGACTTGAAACAGGATATCATTTTTCTTTCCAAATAACTCACTTGTATCATGCGCTACAATATATTTGTTTACATTTCCTCCGTGCAAAGATAACTCTTGATTCATAAAATCAGGTTTGTGGACTGAATCAATCACGAGCATATCACAGCTCGAAAGAGCTCCTAGACCAATTGAACTAGTTTGCTTCATAGTTAGTTCAATATTATTTTCTTCACAAAACTTATCAGCAATAGGACTTAAAAATTTATAATATCTTGAAGGATCAATATCCACCATAACAACGCTTTTAGGTTTAGCTAACATGGCGGCAGAAGCGGTTCCACCCTGGTGTGTACCAAATTCCATATAAACATCTTCGGCTTTTAGATATTTTCGTATTGCATCATGAATATCAGTATAGCCTTTGCCATGCGCTTCCTCTTGCTGTCTACGAATTTCACTATTAAACTCCTTAAGAGTTTTTACATGTCCTAATTCAGAATTAATCATTATTTTTCCTATATATCCATACGTTGTCTTGTTTTATTTGAATATCTTCTCTACCTAAAACATCTGTAACTGCCTTTTTAACTGGAGATTGGTACCAGTCATGACCGGTAATATATCCACCTTTTTTGACTTTTGGATTCCAATCTTTAATATCTCTTACTACTGTTTTATATGCGTGGTCAGCGTCAAGAAAAATAAAATCTAAACTATTATCTGGTACTTGTTTAACTGCTTCTGTAGTCCAATCACGAATAAACTTTGCTCGAGGCCCAAATTCTTTTTGTAGTTCTTGAATAAATTTATAATATGATTCAAAGTCATATGAAAAGCCGTACTCTGGCTTTTCAAAAGTTTTCCACCTATGGCCCTCACCAGCACCTTCTGGTTGTATTTGAAATAGATCCACTCCGAGTAATTCAAGATCAGGGCAGTGTGCTAGTAGATAATAATAATTTTCACCAGCTCTTACACCTAATTCAGCTCCAGTTTTCAGATTATTTTTTTTAATCAAATTTTCTAACACTAGTGATCTACCCACTGGTTTACCACTTTTGCTTTCTCTTTCTTTTATTCTAAACGGGTCATAATTAACCATTATGCTTTGTAATGTATTTTTTAAAGTTCCGGTCATTTACTTTCCCTCTGATCTTTTCCTGCCTTCTCCGGCCACTCTTTCCAGACTGGTATTGTTTTTCTCCACTCTTCAAATGGCAAATTTGTGATATCCCATAATGTCTCTCTTGGCCAATCATCTGCTGTTCTAAACTGAATATGAACTAATTTAGTTTCCTCGGTACGAGTGTCATTTACTGTAACTTTAGGATGAGACCTTAATTTATGCATATATGAATTCCAACCATTATGCATTTTCTTAAATTTAAATCCATCAATATGAATAAAGGCAGAAAAATAGTTCTGATCTAATTTATAGAAAAAAGGTAAACGATTTTTGTATACGAGTTCAATATACTCCTGAAACGATGGCCATTCAGTTTTCATTTTTCTTAAACCTTTTTTGGATATTACCATAATACCAGTGTTATATACCATAGGTCTTTTTTTATCATCAAACGAATATTTAATATTCCATTTCTTTTTCAACATGTTTGTCCAAGCCATGTCATTATCATAAGTAATATCTGATACATTCATTATACTTCTAAAATATGGTTGGTCAGGTTCAGTGCATATTCCTGCATCTTCACCATTAAGTTGATCAAATATGTTTTCATTTAAATTTTCAACTGGAAAAATATCAATATCCATTATAGCAATATTATCATACTCATCAAAATATGGATCAATTATTAGATTTAATTTTTCATAATATATCGGAACTGAGCATACTTTACCAGCAATAATTTTGTTATGATCAAACCTATATTCTGCCCCAATACTTTCTGCATATTTTTTAACTAGTTCTGTGCTATAAACAACTCCTGGTTTTAAATCACCCTTCCAGTATTGATAAATTATATTTTTCATTCACTCTTCCTATAAATTTAACATCGTCATCATCATCATTATATATAATCAGCCTACAGATTCCATTTTGATCTTGGTAAATTTACTATCCGGTGTATTTTATCGTCTTCAAAATAATCGCCACTAGATAATTGTATATGCACAAATTCGGTAAATTCATTTCTACTATCATTTATATCGTCTTGTAATGCAAGTGGTCCACGTACATAATGAATATAACTATTCCACCCATTATTCATCTCTGTATAATCTAAATATTTACACATCATTACATGAAAATAATTCTGATCTACAACATAAAATCTTCCTGCTGGTGGTTTAAATATTGTTCTCATATAGTTCATATATTCTTGAAAAGGTTCAAATTTTTCTCTGCATTTCTGTATACCTTTATTAGAGAATAAAACCATTCCAGCATTATATACTTTAAGATAACCGTCGGTATCTCTAGGTAAATCTATTTCATATCGTTTCTTTACAGCTCTAGACCATTTTTCGTCGTTAGCCATTCCTATGCCACCAACAATTGTAGATGCTCTATATTTACCTTGGAAAGGCTCAGTGCAAATACCTACATCTGAGTAAGACTCTTCAAAAATATTTTTGCTACAACTAGCTGTCGGAAAAATATCTAAGTCAACAACTACAACATTATCATACTCTAAAAAGGAATCATCAAGTATAGGATTCAACCATTCAAAATACATACCATCTTTGTCAACAAGCTTACTCGCAATATTTGGACTTAAATCTAGTCTGTAGTCTGCACCAATTTTATCGGCATAGGCTTTCATAAGTTTAGATGAGTATTTACATGCCGGTCTTAATTCACCGTCCCAAATTTGATATATTAGGTTTTTCATTTTAAGCTCTTATTTTTTCTATTAATTTTACATCTATAATATCTTTTGGTTCATTTCTTCTTATCTTCATATTTTTTATTACATCTAAAGAAACATATTTAAAGCCATGATGATATAAGTGATAGCGTGGATCGTTAACAATATTATCAAGAGTTATTTTATAATGAGTTTTTAAATATTGATTATGAGAGTCGGCAGGCGGATTATTATAATAAATTAAATCTAAATCTTTACAATCTCTTAAACCATACAATGATAATACACTTGAACCAGTAATTACTGTATTATCATTTGGTTTCGTAGCACTTATAAGTTTTCTATGATTTGGAAATAAAATATTTTTTCTATTATTAAGAAAATGTATACTGTTATCATTAAATACTGTTTTAGCTATTCTAATAGTTTCCTCATGAAAATCATTAATATGAACAGAATGATTGCCGACATTGAATAACGCTCTAATCTTGTTTTTCATTTCCTTTACTATTTCAAGATTTTTTGCATCTACTAATACAAATGATACATTAGTTTTATCTCTAAAACATAGGTTTCCTTTTCTTCTTATACCTTCTTCATTTGCCCAACCAGCGCTCGAGACGGCTTTTTGTTGGATAGACTCGGAATAATATATTTCTTTCATTAAACCAAGCTGTCCTTCAGAATTTAATACTTCAGATGAATGATAAAACACATTAGAATATTCATTAATTATATTCATAACTTCATTAATACGTGTGTGAGCAATGGGAAATAAGCAAATGATATGTGTGTTAGATTTGAGTTTTGCATATTCTACTGCTGTTCTTTTTAAAATAGATTGTGATAATCCTTTTTTAGTAAAGAATTTATAATCACATAGCAACTCATAATTTTCATTTTCATTTGAATTTCTAATATTAATAGGTCTTTGATGGTATAATGCTGCCGCTAATCTATGACCGCCATTTGCAATATGTCCTTCATTATTTACTGGAACTGGCTCATCAACAGTATTATTAATTATAGATTTGAATGCGTTGTCAAAATCTTCAAAGCCACTTTTTCTTGGCTTTCCCTCATAAAAGTTATTCCAAACTCTAAGATGTTCTTTATATGCATTTTTGTAATAATCACTTAATAAATTTGATGCGTACATATATTTAATAACAACATCAAATCGTTTATGTGTTAATACATCATTTGGTTTTTGTGTTTTAAAATTTTTACCTATAATATCACTTACAGGAGCATTTATAATATCTTGTACTGCATTTTTAAGATTCATTTCATAAGCTTTCTTTATAAGCTTCATATGTTTTTTTAATAGCATCCTCAAATAGTGTAAATTCGTAATTAAACTCTTCAGCAAATCTCGTACCGTCAATAGATTGATAAGGAATTTCAGCATAAGTTCCAGGTTTTTCAATAGTGATAGGACTTATATTATGATTTAAAGCTTTTGTAATGTCCTTTGCTAATTGAGCTATTGAAATAGAATGATTTGAGCTAAAATTATAGATTGAATGGTTTGTTTTCTTTGATGACAAAATATACAACATTTCTGCAGCATCTTCAATATATAAAAAATCTCTATAAATCGATTCACCATTTCCATGCACAGGAATACCTTTGCCATTCAAAATATTATGTATTGAAGCTGGAATCATTCTACTATAAGAAAAATCACCTGGCCCAAATAAATTAACCGGTCTAACACTAATAACGTTCATACTATAATGATTTCTATAGAATTCACAGAATTGTGTTGACATTGCTTTTGATAACTCATACGGACTTCCTGGATTAGGCACAGCATCTTCCTTTGTTGGCACCTCTTCTTGAAATCCATATACTTTATCAGTTTCAACAACCACAACTTTTGAACACTTTGCAAACCTAGCAGCTTCTAAAACTGCAGCAGTACCTAGACCATTTATTAAATATGCATTAAATGGATCTCTATCACAATCTGCAACAATAGGTTTACCAGCAATGTGAATAATTTGCCCAATACATTTTTCACTAACAAGTTGAGTTAATTTATTTTTATCAGTTACGTCACACATATACTGTGGATATTCACAATTTTCTCTTAGAGATCTTGACGCGCCGTAAACTTTATGGCCCATTTTTTTAAAATAACGTGCAGTATGATCACCTAAAAAACCAGAGTGACCTGTTATTAAAATATTCATTCTATAATTCCTCTTTCCACCAATTCTTTATAATTTTCAAGTTTAGTTCTTTTTGGACCTTGTGGTGTTATTTTTGTTCTAATGTGAATAAACTTTGCATTTTGTGGATTTGGCAAATAACTACATTGACACCACCTTTTATCTATAATCATGCCAGGCGCATTAGTTTTAAAACCAGCTCTAAACGCCAATGTTGACATTACACCTTCATCTACAAATGGATGACTGTATGTCCAATTTCTATTACTATCTAGACCTACTCTTAATGCTTGTCTAACTTTTCTAGACATTTTATATATAGCTCCGCCCCAATATGGGCTTTCTACACTACAAAGATGTGGAAATCGCCTTGCTAATGTCCGATGAAGACCTTGCTGAATAGGTTCATATAGTCCAATTCCAGACCAATCAAAAACGTTATCTGTCATACCTACTGGTGTAAATTTATCAATATCTACCATACAGATATTATCCCACTCGTCAAATTCTTCATGAATCATGTGAACTTTTTGTGTCTCATTTGCGAGATTCTCATCAAAAGGTTTTCCCTCAATAAGCTTATATTCAGCTCCTATTAATTTTGCGTAAGCTTGAATATTAGCCATAGACTTTAATTCAAGCTCTTTCATTGTTCCATTATAGTGTTGCATCATTAAATTCTTCATGGTTTAACTCCTGTCAACCAATAGTGTTGCGACTGTGGAGGTCCATCATCATCTCCACAAAACAAATGTTCAGTATTATGCTGTAATTTTTTTGTTAAATTTCTAAAATATTTTACATTATCTATTTCATTAAATATTTTATTATGTGCGATAAAAAATGATTTAAATTTATTAAATGGTATTTTATCCCTATCTGGTAAATCCATTTCGTTTATACTATGTGTACCTATAAGATGCGAGTTTTTTCCGGGATCCAATTCATCTAGCGATCTATATTCAACTTCAATATTTTGTTTTCCTAACCAATATTTCTGTATATCGTGCATGATCGGAAAATCATATATAATATATTTTTTATCGTATCCGTAATTTTTTAGTGTCCATGCCATATTTCCATATCCACCGCCAATATCGTGTATTTCATCAATGGTATCTAATTTGCATTTCTTTAGCATAGTTTTTAAATATAACGCTGATTGTAAAGTTACTAAACTAAATTTATCTATACAATATGTTGGATTTCCGGTTTTAGGATCTGGTTTTAAAAAATCTAAATGACTGACTTGATTAAGATATTTTATTGCCGTCATTGTATTCATTCCAGGATGAAGACAGTAACGGGTTCTTCTTCCCTGTAAAAAGTTTTCTTTATTTTTAAATTCTACAGCTATATCTTTTAAAAAATCGTCCCAAAGGCTCATAATAATATCTTTCTATTTAATCCAATACATTGTAGTGTGATCTAATATTTTAGGATCGTACATTTGTATATATGCTTGTTTATTTTGCGCGTTTTTAAATTTTTGTTTATTAACAGAATATGAAGAATTAGTAGGCTGATTTTTCGGAAATTTATCTTGCCAGCTTGGACATAACATATCATTAGCTTTCAGACTATTGAGAAATATCATTGTTTGATAAGTCGGAATACTGTTGATATTAGTCACTAATACTGTTTCATGATTTGCATTTAAAACACCTTTTGCTTTTAGTGACTCATCCGAAATTTCTATATCTTTAACTTCTGCTATTCTTACATTTGGTTTATTTGGCAATAAAGATCTAAGAGGCTCTAATCTAGAATCGTGGTCTACTATTAAAAATTCTACTTCTCCATGCTTATGAATAAGAGGGCACCAATAGTGTTTAAATATTTTTTTATTATTTCTATATGTTGTGACTATTGTTACCATGGTTTTTCTGCCTCTATTACTGCAGAAGCACATAGTGTATCATTAACTTGATATGACCTTGCCCCAGACTGTACAGCAATTCCCCTGAAATCAGGTACTTGACTTTTTTGATAACTGAATTCTTTTACATTGTTATATCCGACTTTTTTTAATGCATCTATCATTTCTTGTTTATACCAAAGATGCTTATGCTCACCATTTTGCCATAAGAATCCTTCAGCACATTGTAATTGAATAGGTTTATCTTCGTGCCCTGGAGGAGCAAAATTATGCTTTACAACATAGAAATTATAATAATGTTGAACAAACGGATTGTTTGTTAGATCTTCATTACTTTGAAGCCAGTTAACAAATTCCATAGGTGGCCATATAGTTCTGATAATACCTCCGGGTTTCATTACTCTTAACATTTCTTCAAAAAAACGAATACCTTCATCTTTTTCTAAATGTTCTATAAAATGCTCACTATATACTCCATTGTAAGTATTGTCATCAACTCCATCCATTGGAAGTTTACGCATATCGTAAACTAATCCTCCTGGCACTGGTACATCACGTACGGCATCCCAATTAAGTCCTCTTTTATTACTAGCTGCAATTTCTAAATATCTTGGCATGTAATTAAACTCCCATTATTTCTATCCGCGGCATGTCAAATTTTGATCTTGCAATAAAATGATTAATTTTTCCATCAGGCCGTTTTCCTCTCCATTGAAACATTGAACGATTCCAAGATGTATCTAATTCTGTTACATTAAAAATAGGCTGTGACAATTGTAGATTAATATACATCTGTTCTGTATATCGTGTATGTAAAACATAATCATCAATTGATGTAAAATTATCTTTAGCTTTTAATCTACCGACTTTAGACCATAATTGCAATCCGCCATTTAAATATCTAAATCTTTCTTTTGGATATAATTTAGATCTAGGAAACATCCAACCTGGTCCAAATAAATGTTTACCATATTCTACAATTCCTCTTTCAGAAAGAGAAACATCCATTACTCGTTTCATCCATCCGCCGGTGCCGTTTACATCATGTACTCCTAGTTCATGTACCATTGCAACATCATCAATATTAATATCAAAAATATTTTCTTTTGTATTAACAAGCATATCTAAATCTAAACATAAAATTTTATCGTATTTTTCAAATTGACGGTCATAATATAGTCGAGTAGAATCTAATCTTGGGTCAAGATGTTTAAAAAATCTATCATGAACTAATAAGTAGTCGGCGCCGCAGTGTTTAGCATAAGCTTTAGCTGATCGTGAACCAGCCATAGCCCAGTCCGGCATATTTACACCACCAATATCTGCATCATTTGCTTCATACGGAATGTAATATTGATATATTAAATTTTTCACTTGTCATACCTTTTCATATCTGCTTCCATCATCATATTTACTAAGTCTTCAAAACTTGTTTTAGCTTTCCATCCCAGCTTTTCATTTGCTTTAGTTGGATCACCGAGTAAATTGGGTACTTCGGCTGGTCTCATAAATTTTTGATTCTGTTTTATATATCCATATTCTACAGGGTTAGTTACACCAATATATTTAAACGCTATTTCAATAAACTCACGAATAGTCCATGTGTTACCAGTAGCAATAACATAATCATCTGGTTCTGCCTGAAGCATCATCCACATTGCCTCCACGTAATCACCCGCATATCCCCAGTCTCTTTTTGCATCTAAATTACCTAGCTCAATACTATCTTGTAGACCATAATGAATACGTGCTATACCATCTGTAATTTTACGAGTGACAAATTCTTTACCACGAATAGGACTT
>MDTG01100326.1_pt1 | contig 11214 bp, 14 predicted proteins | sample 811421 | NCBI WGS metagenome assembly MDTG01 (sample SAMN05326645, study PRJNA326480) | marine metagenome | isolation source: seawater | place: Pacific Ocean: South East | collected 2011
GATTTTATTTGACGAAATCGATGGTACTTTCCCAAATCATCATCCAGATCCATCTGAATCAAAAAACCTGGAATTTTGTAAAAAAGAAATTTTAGAAAAAAATTTAGATGTGGGATTTGCTTTTGATGGTGACGGTGACAGATTAGGAGTTGTTGACAATCTTGGAAGAATAATTCCTGGAGACAAAATTCTTTTGCTTTTAGCCAAGGATTTATTAAAAAAAAAAAAATCTTTAATAATAGGGGATGTTAAATGTAGTCAGGTTTTGTTTAATGAAATTGAGAGACTTGGAGGTGAAGTGATTATGTCAAAAACAGGCCATAGTCATGTAAAAAATAATATGAAAAAATATAAAGCGGATTTAGCTGGTGAAATGAGTGGACATATTTTCTTCGCCTTTAATTATTTTGGATATGATGATGCATTATACGCATCAATAAAATTTTTAGAAATTTTAGACAGAAGTAAAGAAAAGTTATCAGATATTGTTGACCAAATTCCGAAAGTTTTTAACACTCCTGAGATAAGAATTGATTGCGATGATAATGTTAAATTTAGTATCATCGAAAATGTTATTAAAAATCAAAGTTCTAAAAAAGAAATAGTTGATATTGATGGTATAAGAGTAACTGAAAATGATGGCTGGTGGTTACTTAGAGCATCTAATACTCAACCAGCTTTGGTGCTCAGATGCGAGTCACTTAGTGAAGAAGGGCTTGAGTTTCAGAAGCAATCAATAAAAAAAGAACTCCTAAAAGTAGATGCCTCTCTCTCCAAGAAAATATTCTCTTGAAAACTGACTATCAATTATTTAATTTATAAATGTACAAATTTTTTTTATCATATGAACGACAAACTTAAAATCTCTTCACAGCAACTTTTAACTGAACCAAAGGTTAAAGAAAAAAAACCGAAACTTTATAAAGTTATTTTGCTGAATGATGATTACACTCCTATGGAATATGTAGTAAGAATATTAAGAATGATATTTAATAAATCGGAGTCAGAAGCAGTCAATGTAATGCTAATGGTCCACAAGAAAGGATCAGGAATTTGTGGAATTTTTACAAAAGAAGTTGCGGAAACTAAGGTTTTTAAAGTTTTAAAAATGGCAAAAAATGATCAACATCCACTTAAATGCATAATGGAGCCAGAATAATGATATCTGACGAGTTGGAAAAAACACTTCAAAGAGCCCAAAACTATGCCCAATCATTAAGTCATCAATATATGACTTTAGAACATTTGTTATACTCTATGGTTGAAGATAAAGATGTGAAAAATATTTTAGATGCATGTGAGGTTGATGTAATTTCTTTGAAAAAAGAATTAGAGCAATTTTTAAAAGAAAATCTTGCTGATCTTATAAGCGAGTTGAATGAAGAAGTTAAACCCACACTTGGGTTTCAAAGAGTTATTCAGAGAGCTGTAATTCATGTGCAATCATCTGGAAAAGATCAAACAAGTGCTGCAAATGTTTTAGTTGCAATTTTTAGTGAAAGAGAATCACATGCTGTCTATTTTCTTCAAAAACAAAACCTTTCCAGACTCGATGTAGTTGATTATTTATCACATGGTCTTAGAAAAGATAAAGATGATGTTTTTGAAAAACAAACTGATGAAGAAAATGATAAAGATTTACCAGAGAAAGATGTCGATTTTGTAAATCAATATTGCATAAACTTAAATCAAAAAGCAAAATCATCAAAAATTGATCCAATAATAGGTAGGCAAAGTGAAATTGAAAGAACAATACATATTCTTTCTAGGAGAAATAAAAACAACCCTATATTTGTTGGGGATCCAGGTGTTGGTAAAACAGCTTTAGCAGAAGGACTTGCATCCAAGATAGTAAAAAATGAAGTTCCAGAAGTTCTCAAAAATTCAGTTATTTTTTCCTTAGATCTTGGAAACTTGCTTGCAGGCACTAGATTTAGAGGAGATTTTGAAGAACGATTAAAGAAACTAATGAATTATTTTGAAAAAAATGATGATTGTATCCTATTTATTGATGAAATACATACAATTATTGGAGCAGGTGGAACTAGTTCAGGGTCAATAGATGCTTCAAATATTTTAAAACCAGCTCTAACAAGAGGTAATTTTAAATGTATTGGATCAACAACATATAGTGAATATAGAAATTATTTTGAAAAAGATAGAGCATTATGCAGAAGATTCCAAAAAATTGACATTGATGAGCCTTCAAATGAAGATTCGGTAGCAATTTTAACTGGAATTAAAGAGTTTTATGAAAAATTTCATAATGTTACATTTAATGATGATTGTATCCCTGAAGCCGTAAAATTATCGCAAAGATATTTGTTAAACTTAAAGTTACCTGATAAAGCAATAGATATATTAGATGAAACAGCTGCTTCTGTAAAAATTAATGAAAAAAGAAAATCAAAAACTGTAAAAATTGAAGACATCCAACTCACGATTTCTAAAATAGCTAATATTCCAGAGAATTCTATAAAATCAAATGAAAAAAACAAATTGAAAACTCTAGAAAGAGACCTAAAAACTTTGATTTTTGGTCAGGACAATGCCATTAAGATGGTTTCATCAGCTATAAAAATGTCAAAAGTAGGTTTGAGGAATAAAGATAAAACAATTGGGTCTTTTTTATTTACCGGTCCAACAGGTGTTGGAAAAACAGAATTGGCAAAACAATTAGCTAATATAATGAGAATAAATTTTGTAAGATTTGATATGTCGGAGTATATGGAAAGACATAGTATCTCAAAATTAATTGGTGCACCACCTGGTTATGTTGGTTACGATCAGGGAGGTCTTTTAACGGATTCTGTTGATAAAAACCCACATTCTGTAGTTTTGTTAGACGAAATTGAAAAGGCGCATCCTGACTTATTCAATATTCTTCTTCAGGTTATGGATTATGGTAAGCTCACGGATCATCTTGGAAAAGGGATTGATTTTACCAATGTTATTTTAATAATGACAAGTAATGTTGGTGCATCCGATCTGGTAAAAGAAAAAGTCGGTTTTCTTGGGAATCAATCAGAAAATGACAATGCAAAGGCTGTAAATAATTTTTTTAGTCCAGAATTTAGAAATAGATTAGATGCAGTTGTTAACTTCAAAATGTTAAATGAAAAGAATTGTATGAAAGTTGTAGATAAATTCTTAATGGAACTAGAAGCTATCTTAGTTGACAAGGACCTAACTTTAAATGTATCTCAAAATGCAAAGAAAAAACTACTGGATTTAGGTTTTGATGCAATTAATGGAGCAAGACCAATGGCAAGAATAATTCAAGAAAAGATAAAAGTGCCGCTATCTGATATTCTTTTGCAGAAAAAAACCTCTGCAGGAAATATAAAAGTAGACTATTGTCATACAGATAAAAAGTTCCAAATTGATTTTTTCCCAAAGAAAAATAAGAAGGAACTAGTTAGTCATTAAAAGGAATATATTCGTTGAGGTATTCTAACGATTCTATAATTTTTTTTTTTCTTCTTTTAAAAACACCTTGATTGGTTCTTTTAAACTTTCATTTCTAAACCAATGATTACTAAAGGTTAATTCGGGAACATACCCCCTTGCAATTTTGTGTTCACCTTGTGCACCAGCTTCAACTTTTCTAATCTTATTTTTTATTGCAAATTCAATTGCCTGATAATAACAAAGTTCAAAATGTAAAAACTTAATTTCCTCTATGCAACCCCAATATCTTCCGTAAAGGGTATCTTTTCCGATAAAATGAATTGAGCAACCCAAAAACTTTTTACCCCTGAATGCTTGGATAATCAATAATTTTTCAGCTAGGTCTGTCTTAATAAGCTCTGTGAAAAAAGAATGGGTTAAATATGGTATGCTCCATTTTTTCTTTATTGTATTTAAATAACACATATAGAAGAGTTTAATATCATTAAAATCTATTTCTTTTCCTTTTTTAATCGAGAAACTAATATTTAAGTTTTTTAAATACTCTCTTTCTTTAATAATATTTTTCCTTTTATTTCTTTTAAGTTTTGATAAGAATTCTACAAAACTACTATATGGCTTGTTATACCAAAAATATTGGATACCCAATCTTTGAATGAAACCGCTTGAATTTAAAAAACTTGAATTCTTTTTGTCAATGAAATTAATATGAAATGATGAGACTTTTTTTTTCTCTAAAAAGTTTATTAAATTTAATGCTAATTCTTTTGGATCAATTTCTTCCTTATGGTATAGGAATTTTTCTCGTGAGACTGGAGTAAATGGTATCGCAGATAAATACTTGGGATAATAATCAATTCCAATCTGGTGATGAGCATTTGCAAATATATGATCGAATACATATTCTCCATTAGAATTAAACTTTTTAAAATTTGGGATAATTGCTATAACTGATTTTTGTGATTCTATGACAATATGCTCAGGTATCCATCCAGTTTTATGATTAGTACATTGTGTGATCTCTAGATTCTTAAAAAAATCGAAATTTATAAAAGGTGGTTCGTCATTGAATGATTTTTTGCAAAATCTCTCGAGCTCAGTAATTGATGAAATAGTTCTTATATTCACTTTGCTATAAAACCAAGGCAAAGATCCCATCAATTTCAATTGGTGAGTTTTTTGGAAGTGAATTTACCCCTATGACACTTCTACTGTGTTGACCATTTTCTTTGCCCAATACATTAATAATAAGATCTGATGAAATATTTAGAAGAGAAGAGTGGTCTGTAAAGTCTGATGAGCAATTTAAATAACCTTTTAGGTTTAGGCATTTAATATTTTTTACATCTTTATTCAAATCAATAAAATTACTTAAGTTCCAGAGTAAATTTGAAGTTGCTAATTCAATTGATTTTATTGCATCTTTTTTTGATAATTCAGTATCTATCTTCCCTGAGAATATTAATTGTCCCTCAGCAATGGGTAACTGACCTGAAATAAAAATAAGATTTTCAAATCTTAAAAACGGTTTGTAATTAGCAATTGAACTATTTGATGAAGTTCTTTTGATTTTTAGTGAGATTAATCTATTTGAAATAAAATTACTCATCAAATTCGTAAAGGCAGGTAAGACACTTGATTTGATTTTCTTCTTTATAAACCGTAAAGTTTCCACATTTGTCGCAAGGGTCGCCTTCTAAGTTTTCAATATTCTTAATTTTTTCAGTATCATCTTTATTATTTTCATTTGTTATTAATGTTAAGTTGCTATCAAAAATATTTTTTCTAATATAACCTTTACTGGTAAATCTCTTTAATACGGTTTCCGCACTCTTATCTTCATTCTTTTTATTTTCATACTTTGGAATTAATTCAGTAGTTTGGTTTGTTGACTGATTGCTGAGATCATCACGACCTAAATATGAAATCGCTAATTCTTTAAATATATAATCAAGTATTGAAGTGGAAAATTTTATCTCAGCATTTCCCTTGACCTCCCCACTAGGTTCAAATTTTGTGAATGTAAACGCTTCCACAAATTCTTCAAGTGGGACGCCGTATTGCAATCCTATTGACACTGAGATGGCAAAATTATTCATTAAACTTCTAAAAGCTGCACCTTCTTTATGCATATCAACAAAAATTTCACCTAAAGTACCATCCATATATTCACCGGTTCTTAAATATACTTTATGATTATTAATAGAGGCTTTTTGGGTATAACCTTTTCTTCTATCAGGTAATTTATTTCTTTTCGAAAGGGATTTTTTGATATCAAACTTTTTATTTTTTAAGTTTTCTCTAAGATCTTCCAGAAACTCATTCGTATAATTTATGAAACCTAGTTTTTCTTTCTTATCTAATTTTTCTAATTTATGTTTTTGTTTTTTTATGAAAAGATCTACAAACTTTTTTATTTCTTTAAAATTATCCATATTTGAGTTATTAGTAATTAATAATTAGATTATAATTAATATAATGAGATTATCATATAATTCTATTTTTTTTAAAATTTATTGTTTGTTTTTTGCAAAAAAAGTTGGATATGACCAATATGGAAATAGTTATTATAAAAAAAGCAACTCAACTCGAAAAAATAATTACAGAGAAAGAAGATTTGTGATTTACAATGGTATGGTAGAGGCAAGTAAAGTTCCTCAAGAATGGAATGCATGGATACATCATATGACAAATGACATACCTAAAATACAACCCAAAAAACAAAGTTGGATAAAAGATCATTCTCCAAATCTTACAGGAACTCCATTTAAATATGAGTACAAAGATAAAAAAGATTCAAAAAAAATAAAAAATATTTATAGTATATGGTCACCAGATGAAAAATAGATTATTAAAATTCTTTTTAGGTATTTTCGTAGTTTTAATAATATTTGAATTAATGCTTATTGACAAAACCTCGGATAAAGATGGATTTGCCAATTATTTTGCAACTTTTAATAAAATTGATGGGGTGGATGTGGGTGCAGATGTTACATTATCAGGAATCAAAGTGGGTGAAGTAAGTCAGATTGTTCTAGATAATAATTATCCAAATCTTCAACTCACAGTTGATAAAAGACTAAAACTTTCATCTGATTCATCAGTTTCAATTCAAACCGATGGACTATTTGGTTCAAAATTTCTTGTAATAGAAATTGGTGGGATGGATTCATATATGAAAGATGGAGATTCCTTTTCATATGCTGAAGATTCTATGCTACTTCAAGATCTTCTAAAAAATATTATAACTATAGGAGAAAAAAACAAATTATGAAGAAAAACTATTTTGAGCCAATTCTAGGTTTTATAACATTAATGATTGCAATCTTTTTCTTGAATAAATTTATAAGTGTTAATACTGCAGATTCTGATATGTCTACATATAATTTGCAGGCTAGGTTTTTAAAAGCAGGAGGAATTATGATTGGAAACGATGTTAAAATGAGAGGTGTTAAGGTTGGTGTTGTAAGCGATGTTAAACTTGATAATGATTATTTTGCATTGATTGACTTTCAAATATATTCGAAAATAAAGATTCCTAGAGAAAGTAAAATAAAAATTGCGAGTGATGGAATTCTTGGAAATAAATATTTATCAATTACACCGCAGGGAGACAACTTAAATGATTATCTAGAGAAGTCAGGTGAATTAAAAGATGTTGAAGATTATGAGTCTATTGAAGATCAGGTTAGTAAAATTATTTTTCTAGCAACTCAATAGTTTTATGAAAAAATTACCCAATCAATTGCTCTGGTATAATAAAGAAAATAAAGTCATTTCTTGTGACGAAACAAACAAGGTGTTAAACGAGAATTATCTTGAAATTATGAATTTAATACAAAATTCTTTTGATGACGCTATTTTAATGGGATGTGATGAAACTGATTTTAAAAAAAAATTAACAACCTTAATTAATAATTTAGACTTTTCTCTTGGGAAAAAATAGTTTGAAATTTATCAAATATAAATTAATTTTCTTGATTATCATACTATTTAGTTTCTTCGGGTATTCAAAACAGTTAGAATGTCAGGGAGCAATCATCAGAGTTTTAAATAAAATTACAACCGAAAAGTCGGTTTATATTATTCCGTTATCACAGACCTTAGAATTAGGAAATGCCAAAGTTATAATATATAGATGTGTTAAATTAGAAAATGATTCCGGGGATGAAGAAATAGCACTTATAAATCACAAGTTGGAAACATATAGAAATGAAGAAGATTTCTTTGGCTGGGTTTTTAAATCATCACAATACATAAACTCTCCAGTCAATCCAATTTATGATATAAAATTACAAGAATGTTTGATAGATGATCCAATATTTTTAAAAAGAATACCTCTTTAAAAATATTCTAGTATGTCTTCTTCTAATTTTTCAGGAAAGTAAAGGTTGTTTAATGTGTTTTTTCTAAGAATATTTATGTAATGTTTTTTATTAATTCTTCTTGTGCCGAATTGTTTGAGGTGTTCAGAGTAGAATTGTGTGTCAATAATTTTAAACCTTCCTTGTTTTAAATGTGCAGCAAGATATACCATTGCAATTTTACTGGCATTTTCTTTGAGACTAAACATACTTTCGCCACAAAATATGTTTCCTAAAACAATTCCGTATAATCCCCCAACCAATCTTTCTTGATAGAAGCATTCAACTGATTTTGCAATTCCTTTATTGAATAACTCTATATAGTTTTGAATAATCTGATTGTTGATCCAAGTATTCTGTCTAAATTGATTTCTCGCACAAAGATTAATTACAGATTCGAAATTTTTATTTACTTTTATTGAAAATTCATTTTTCTTTAATATTTTTTTCAAAGTCTTCGATAAACGGAAATCAGCTAAATTTATTATGCCTCTCTCATCTGGATTAACCCAATGAATATAGGGGTCATTATAGGATTCAGACATTGGAAACAGCCCTTTTTTATATGCTTTAAGAATAATGCCCGGTGATAAAAACATATAATTCTAGTCTTTAATATTATTTACCCAATTGACATCAAAATCTGCCTTTTGGAATTCTGATTTGTTTATTATTTTTTTAAGAAAAGGGATATTTGTTTGCACACCTTCAATTACATATTCATTAAGTGCTCGCTTTAATCTCATAATACATTCGAACCTATCTTTTCCAGTTGATATGATTTTAGAAATCAAACCGTCATAGAAAGATGTAATATTGCATCCTGAATATAATGAGGAATCTATGCGTATTCCCGGTCCACCTGGAGGATGATAAGTTTTAACAAGACCTGTTGAAGGAAATAATGTAATAGGGTTTTCAGCATTAACTCTGCATTCAATTGAATGACAGTTTTTTTTAAGTTCATTTTGTTTAATTGATAATTTTCCACCTGATGAAATATTTAATTGCTCTTTAACAATATCAACATTATAAACTTCCTCGGTAATTGTATGTTCTACTTGTAACCTTGTATTCATTTCTATAAAAAAAAAATCACCATTACTATACAAATACTCGACTGTACCAACGTTAAAGTAATTAATTTTTTCCATAGCTTTTTGGGTTAATTCACATATTTTTTGACGTTCATCATCACCAATTTTCGGTGATGGACATTCTTCAATAATTTTTTGATTTCTACGTTGAATTGAACACTCTCTTTCACCTATATGAATTATCTTACCTGACATATCTCCAATAATTTGAACTTCAATATGCCTTGGATTACTTAAAAATTTCTCAATATATACTTCATCATTACCAAAACATTGCTCTGCTTCTTTTTTTGCTAAAAGAAAATTACTTTTAAGGTTTTTTTCTTCTTCAACAATTTTTATTCCTCTACCCCCTCCACCATTTGTAGATTTTATTATTATTGGATACCCAATATTTTTAGCAGTTAATTTGGCATCTTTATAATTTTCAATATTTTTTTCACTTCCAGGTATTACAGGTAATCCAATTTTTTTTGCCAAAGCTTTGGCTTTAATTTTATTTGCCATATTATCTATGTGATCTGGATTAGGACCTATAAAAGTAAAACCATGATCATTGACAATTTTTGCAAAACTTGAGTTCTCTGCTAGCATTCCAATTCCTGGATGAATACCATCAGCATTTGCTATTGTTGCTGCAGAAATTATAGCTGGGATATTAAGATAGGAACTTTTAACTTGAGGAGGACCAATGCAAACACTTTCATCTGCAAGTCTTACAAACATTTCCTTTTCATCAGCGGTTGAATGAACAACAACAGTTTTTATATCCAATTCTTTGCAAGCTCTTAAAATTCTTAGAGCAATTTCACCCCTGTTTGCTACTAGAATTTTTTTTAGCATTATTCTATTAAAATCAAAGGTTCACCAAACTCAACTGGTGTTTCATTTCTAATGAAAATTTTTTTTACTACACCGTTTTTATCAGCAGTAATCTCATTCATTGTTTTCATAGCTTCAATGATGAGTAAAACTTGACCAATTTTTACATTTTGACCTAATTCAACGAATTTTTTAGCACCAGGTTCTGGCGACAAATAAGCTGTTCCAACTAGTGGGGATTTTAAAGCATTTTCAGATGAGCTTTTTGTACTAGTTTCTTTGTTATTTTTTTCAATAATCTCTGGAAATTCTCTAAATTCCGCATTTTCTTTCTTTTTAAGTTTATAAATTATTTTTCCTTCTGAATAAGTGAGTTCAGATAAAGCATTTTTTTCCATAGCTTTTGAAAGTTGTTCAATATCATTTAGAATTTTTTTATTAATTTTTTCTGTCAATTGCTTTTACCAAAAATTGAATGATTTTAACGCTATTAGATATACATCCGTTCCAAACCCAGCAATAATACCATTAACCACAGGGCTTATAAATGAATTTTTTCTAAAATCTTCTCTTACAAATATGTTTGAGATATGCACCTCTATCTTAGGAATTTTTGTGGCTTTAAGAGCATCATGAATTGCAATTGATGTATGCGTAAAGGCTCCAGCATTTATGATCAGTCCATCAAATTCACTGGTGGATTGAATTTTTTCAATTATTTCACTTTCAGAATTACTTTGAAAAAATGAAACAGAAATATTTAATTTTTTAGATTCTTTTTTACATTCATTTTCAATTTCATCTAGGGTTTTTTTACCATAAATCTCTGGTTCTCTAGTGCCCAGTAAATTAAGATTTGGTCCATTGATAATCAAGACTTTTTTCATTTGTTTTCTCTTCTTTTAATTTCCTTTTCAAGATCTGCGATTTTATTTAATAATATCTTATCTTTAGAAATTTTTTTAACCCTTTGGATATGTATTTTAGCATTCTTTATTTCATTAACTAATAAATATTTTTCGGCAAGTGCATACGATGAAAAATCATACTTTTTTACTTTTCCAAAATTCAAACCTAGATAATGCCATGCCTCAACTGGAAATTCATCATTTTTAATATATGTCCATAGCAAATTGATTGATTCATTGTAAGCTTTTTTTGAATTTGAATGGTACAATGCTTTAGCTAAAAATAAATTAAAGCTCTTTTCTTTTGGATCCAATTCTATTGCTCTTCTGAAAGATGGAATTGATAAATTTGTTTTTCCACTTTCATAAAGAATCTGCCCTTTAAGTTCCTGAAAAAATGGATTTGTAGGTTCTTCATCTATACACCAGTTTATTAACTTTATTGCTTGATCACTTTTTCCAATCTTATAATTCAACAATGAAAAAGCGTATGCACTTTGCAAGTCATTTATCTCTGGATAGATTGATTTTAATTGCTTCTCACTCAGAAAAAAACCATTTAATTTAGCTTTTACAAGTGAATAACTTTTTTCCAGATCATCAAATCTTTTA
>MDTG01027391.1_pt1 | contig 11213 bp, 6 predicted proteins | sample 811421 | NCBI WGS metagenome assembly MDTG01 (sample SAMN05326645, study PRJNA326480) | marine metagenome | isolation source: seawater | place: Pacific Ocean: South East | collected 2011
ACCAACATAAAGATCTCCACCTGTTGTTGTGAGTCCAGTGTTTGATGCTAAAGTAGTGATGCCAGATGAACTAAAGTTACCACCAACATTAAGATTCTTATCAATACCGACACCACCATTAACTGTTAGTGCACCTGTATTTGTATCAGTTGATTCGTCATCTTTATTAATAAACAAAGTTGCATTTGATTGAATCGCATCAGTAGAAGATTCAAATATTAAATTACCAGTGGTTGTTTTAATTGTATTTGTATCTATTTCAACATTACTAAAAGTAGATACTCCAGTTGCTTTTATATTATTTGTTGAGACGTAATCTGCAGATAATATAGTAACATTTAATGTATCAGTTGTACTATCATAAGTAAAATTAGCATCATCAGATAATTCACCAGATGCACCTGCAAAAACGACACGAGTTTGTGTTAAATCTGCTATTCGTGCTGTATTAGCAACAAACCCAGACTTTGCCTCTACATTACCGTTAAAATTAGCAGTACCACCTTCTAATTCACTAATATGAGTTTTTCCTGTAAAGGAAGATATTCCAAGAACATCAAGTAATTCTTTAGGTTGAGTGCTTCCAATACCAACACGTTTGTTAGATATGTCAAAATAAAAATTAGGTGCACCATCAACAAGTCCAGTGTTTCCATGATACTGAACTTGTCCTATCTCTCCACCAGCACCAGTTTGTACAGCATTATTACTTATCCATTCAACACCATCTACACCATTTGCTAAGAGATTTCCTTGAACACCAGGATCATTAGTATAGTCATATAATTTTTTCCTTAATCTAATATCACCATCTACATCAAGTTCTTGTGTTGGGTCAGTTGTTCCAATACCAACTGATCCTATGCCAGATGTGACTGTTACAAAAGTTCCGCCAACTCCGACTTTTAATCCAGTGTCACCAACTTCTAATCCTTTTCCTACAGTTAAAATGCCAACATTGGTATCAAATAATAGGTCTGATGATGTTGCAAAATCATCTAAATTTTTAAATAATACACTACCATTCAATCCAGGTGGTTCTGCTGTAATTGTCGCAATATTTCCTGGTGTAATGACGTTACCATTAGAATCCTCCTGATATGGAGTTGCAATAGCAGTTAAAGAATTTCCTCTAAAATCTAATTGGGTTACACTGCTTAGTGTTCCTACTAAAGTACCCTCCTCAAAAACAGATATTGAACCAGGTATCAAACCACCCTGAATTGGAACCCAGTATCTTTCGCCTGGATTTGATAGAACAGATACTAATTGATATTGTTGTCCAGCAGGAATATTAGGAGTTCCTGCAGCAGAGGGTGGATCTCCAATATTAGGTTCTGCTTGATCCAATCCAAGATATTGATATCTATCATCAGTTAATCGATTTTGAGGAGTTCTTCTTACTCTCCCACTTAGATACTTAGGCATTACTATTCTCTAGGATACTTGCCAAAAATTCCATTTGTAATGGAGCAACTAACCCACCTGCAGTTGAAATTCCAACATCTACATTTATTGTATTTGCTGTTGCTTCCAAAATAGGTAGATTAGTATTATATGCAGGATCGCCAACTCTGGGATACGCATGCTCGGAGTTGTTACCATCCTGACTACAAGTAAAAACAATTGAGTTTGTTGCTATTTGTATTGTTTCTGATGCAGCTAATAAAGCATTATTAGCAGGTGAGACAAAAGTATGATTATAATCTCCACCAGATATCACAGCACCAGCATCAGGAGATACAAATATGTAAGGTCCACTTACTCCTGTTGTACCAACATCTAGTGTAATTGTCGTAGTTGTTGCCTCTGTTATATTAATTGCAGTATCATACGCTCCAGTGTTTGAAGATGACGGATAAGTAACATTTCCACTATTCGTAGAAAATGTTAAACCATCATTCTTTAATTTTATACTTGTTCCCGCTGTTAAATTATTAGCACCAATCGTACATGTCATAATACCAGCTACTGTATCAAACTCAACTGCAGTTGGAGTAAATGTTATGATAGGACTTTTACCCACATCTACTTCAAATGTATTTGCATCAGTTATTGATATAGATTTAAAAACTCCACTCACAGGATCAGTTGTTCTTGGGTATGTTTTATTAGCAGTATTTCCGTCCATCGAACAAGTAAATGTTAATGAATTATCAACAAATTTTACAAGAGAACTAGGAGTGAGTCCATGACTAGGAGAAGTAACTGTCATGATACCAGCATTTGCATCATAAATTGCACCAGTTACATTTTTCGAAACTGCACCACTTAAAATTCCATGATTTGCTATCGTTAAATTTAAAATGCCAGTTTTTGGTTCATAGGATGCACCAGTTGCAGTATATTGTGCTCCAGTAGATGTTCTTGTTATTGAATTAACACCTGCTCTAACAAAAGTATGAATTGCTGGATTATAGAAGTGCAATATACCATTTGCAGTTCCAACCTCAGTCACAAATGTTTTAGATATTCCAGTGTTTCCATCATTAATAATATCAATAACTGTATATGATGCTTGAGGATCTGGGAAAATTGTAGTCGTTATACCTGAATTATTGTTTGAACATGTAAATGCAATGCCACCCATTGTGATTTGATCACCCTTTAAGAATCCATGTTCATCCAGTGTAGTCACAGTTGCAACACCTAACGGCTCAAAATAAGTAACATCGTTAACTGTACTGACACCACTTTGCACACCAGATAAGAAAATACGATCTAAAGTGGTTGGCGTTTTTTCTAAAACTAATCTACCATCAACCAACACAACAGCATCATTAGGTGGTATTTCTACATCTTTTATAACTCTAATATCTCTTGTTAAACCTGTGCTTCTTGATTCTCTTCTTTGAATAAAAGTAGTTTTAGGAAATGTTCCAATTCCAACGTTTGCTACTTGAGCATACAGTATTAGTGCTGAAGCACCAGTAGGAACTTCATACAATTTTTGCAATCCTGGTGAAACAGGGACTGCAATTGATATAAACTTATTGACTGGTGCTATTGCCATATTATCTCAGTGCTAGTATTAATGGTGTCAATTGTGCTTGAATTGCTCTGTTAAAATCTCTACCCGAAATTGTAGATGTTGTTTGATCAACAATTAATCCCTCACCAATTCTAAAATTACCTTTCTGATCAGTGCTAGTAAAAGGAACTTGTCCACCATTAATAGCAATTACTTCATTTTCTGGTATAGGTACTCCACCTTGGAAGGGGTTCGCTTTATTTATATCCGTGCCAGCACCAATATATTCGAATGAATGGGAACTTGTAATTATTCTGCTAATTCTTCTCAATTCAATATCAACTCCAGCGTTAACTTTATATGGAACAAATTCATTAAAAGTAACTGTAGTTAATCCAGTTATAGTTGGTTCTGTTGCAGAATTAATTGTAAATAAAATAGGATCAGTGTCAACTTCTAATTGTGCATTTCCTCCACCAGTCACATTAACAGTAAATGATTGATTTGCTAAGAAATTTCTACCACTTGATATGACATCTACTGATGTAATTGTACCAGCAGCACTTACATTTGCAGAAAATTCTGGTTGTATTGCTTCAGGTCCTAAGGGAAGAGGAACTGAAATAATTGGCGGAGCTGCTGGATTGTAATCACCTGGCAACCCACCATCTATAATTTTTATTGATCTAATCAATTGCATTGGTTGAGTTAAAACTCCAGTGGCAGTCGTATCTGCATAATCTGCTAAATTTATTTTAAAGAATAATCCTTGACCATCAAAAGGTTTTCGGAAAGAACCTGCAACATCTTTACAATCATCAATAGGAAACGTATCATTTTCGGCAGCAGTATTCTCAAATACGTTACCTGTAAATTCTGTTGCTCCAATACCATCTGCCTTCAATCCAACATTACCAAATGATGAGTTAGAGTTTGTTAAATCACATTGACCACCTGTGATACATGATATTCCAACATCAGTAGCAATTGTAAAAATAGAAACTAATTGAGCATAGGCATTATTTGATAACAACACTCCAATTCCATTTTCATTATACTGTGTGAAAGAATCACACACCATAGATTTCAAATCTTGTCCAAGATTAGTTACGCCCGTAAAATTAGCATCTGCATAATTACCATTAATTTTCATACCAATACTCTTGGTCATGAAATTAGTGCAGTTACGAACATAGGGAGATCTCCATCTTCCACTAGGTCCTTCATTTGCAGGTCCAAAATCAGTAAATCCACTCACAGCTTGAGAATCTTCACCAGCGTTTACTGCTGCCTGTGTTGGTGGGAAAGCAACTGCACCACAATCCGTATGAGCATATGAAACTCCACCTTGCCCATCATCTGTAGGACCAGAGAAATTAAGATTCTGAATTAAACATCCTCTTCTTACATGGAAAACATCTTTAGTTCTATTTTGTGGAACAATGGTGACTAATCTTAAATCTTCTCCAGATACGGAAACATCAGTTCTTAATCCGATTGGATTGTTCTCAACATATGTACCTGATCGAATTATAATTGTATCTCCTCCTTTTGCAACTGCAGCTGCACCACCCACTGTTCTCTTTGCATCTCCTTCTAAAAGCCCACTATTATTATCATCACCATCAACGGTTACCCAAATTGCATTATCAGTTTCTACACCTGATGGTCTCCAAGACACACCAGCACCCATTGCTGATAATCTATAATCATTTTTTGTTTTATTAATATCATATCCAACACTATTTAATTTATCTATTATTGAATTTTCTAATTCTAACGTTCCAATAATTTTAGTATTCTCACCTACATTTAAACTCTTTCCAATTCCAACACCACCATCAACAACGAGTGCACCAGTTGTTGTATCATCTGATTGTGTTTCTCCGTCAACTCTTAAATCTTCAGTAATAGTGGCAGCACCACCGACATTTATATTTTTCTCTATACCTACACCACCATCAACAATCAAAGCACCAGTATCTTTATTGATTGATTGTGTTTGATCTTCTATTACAAACTCTTCACCAATATACAAATTCTTTGCAATTGCAACACCACCATCTATTTGAACTGAAGCATTTGAAGTTGAACTTGTTGCAGGAGTAGTATCATCAAAAAACGCTTCTTTTCCTACAGTTAGAGTATCATTTAAAGTAGTTGGTTTTACAACATTTAAAGTATCAAATAATTTAACCTCTTTCCCAACATTTAATTTTTTCTGAATTGAAACACCGCCAGTTACTTGAATTGCTCCTGATGTCAAATTATTAGAGTCTGTAGCGTTTAAAAATTTTGAAATACCACCAACGTCTAAGTCTTTTCGTAAATTTGTTTTCTCTTGAACATCTAACTGACCGTCTAAATCTGTATTTCCTTTTACCTGTAATTGCGATTCAAATGTAACATTACCTTGAACATTTAATTTTTCATTAATTCCAACACCACCACTGATTTTTACTGCACCACTAGTAGGATTCGTTGATGCTGTATTATCAGTAAAAGTTGCTACCCCATCAACATTTAATGTTGAATCAAAATCAACTGCTTGTGTAGCATGAAGAGTTCCAGTTATATCTAAGTCAGTTGATGGATTTAAATTTTTGATACCAACTTTTGATTGACGGTAAATTGAAGCATTTTGTCCAGTTCCATTGTGACCCCACAAATCATTTGTAAATATAGTTGCTAAACCTGTTCCAACTGTTGGGTCTTGTGCTGTGGGAACGAGAGTATCAGTTCCCTGACCAAAACTATTTCTTTGTACAAAATTAATAGTGTGAAATGTTTGAGCAGTACCTGCAAGTGGAATTTCTTGTCCTTCATCTTGTATTAAGATACCCTGTTGATCTTCATTTGGTGTAACTGTAGTCCATCTTATACCAAATTCATTCCTCTTCAGGAACATTCCATTTATACCAGGTGAACCAGAGGAATCATAAACATTTCTTCTAATTGCAACACTACCTTCAGCATCAAGTTTTAAAGGTCCTTGTGTAGTATCATTTCTTTGATTAATACCATCATCATCATCATAATAAATTCCAATGCCAGGACTTGTAGTTCCAATACCAATTATTCCATACTCATCAATAACAAATGTGCCTGTATCTACTCCAACCTGCACATTCTGAAGTGGAGTAGTAGTTCCAATACCTATTTTTTCAGTTCTAGTATCTGCTGTAAATAAAGTTCCACCAACTCCTACATTAAAATCTGTGCTAACAGTTAAAAAATCAAGATCTAATCTTCCATCAATAAAAACATCATCTTTGAACGTAGCTACACCAACAAAAGTTGATATTCCACCGACAAGTAAATTTTCTTTTATCTCTACATTTCTAAAAGTTACATCATCTAAATCAAAATCATAATAGAGTCTTCCATAGATATAAACATCATTAAATATCGAGTCGGTACTATTGACGTTACTGTTATCTAAAGTCATTTAAAAACCTAAAAATGAAGTCAAAAATCCACCTGGAACATAACTTTTTGCAAAGGATTTGAATATATTACTAGTTTTAAGAAGATTTGCTATATTACCTCCTCTACCTTTTATATTAACTTTTCGTGCTCGAATATCAATTAAATCAGTTGTACCATTTTTATTACCAATTTGTATTATATTATCACATTTGAGAATTAAATTATCTGAAGCTTGAAGAATTATATCTCTACCTTTTATTTTAATTTCACCTCGATCTGCATTGACAGCATAACTTCCTCTATGAGTTATAAATCGATAACTATTTTCACTTTCTGAATTATGAATACCACACTCTACCTGTAGTGTTTTCTCCGTATAAACACGAGATAAACCACTATCTTCATGAAAACTTTGATTATATACGTGAGCACCATCTTTCGTCTTCGCACCCATAAAGTAAACAGTTCTACCTGGAACTCCAACAGTATCATTTCCAGTTTCAATAAAGAACTGAGGTCCCCAACTTTTTATCTCATGATTTTCTTCTGACATTTTAATTACTCTCAGATTCTGGGAATTTACCGACGCAATCCACTGATTGAATCACTTCTTGATCTATAAATCTTGGTTTAGAAGACATGACAGGTCGAAGAATAGCACCAATACCAGGATTTTTTATAATAATCTCAGGTATAGATGTATATGGTTTTTGACAAGTTATTTCAACTTCCGTGATTTTGCCATCAATCGTTTTTAATATCATACATTTATCATCAATGCTGGAGTTTTCGTATCCTTTACCAGGATTTTCGATAATAATTTTATCTATGAACACTTGTCCAACCTCTGCTGGTAAGTCAACTGGGAAATTCTCACCTTCACTTAATATAATTATGTCAGTAATCTGTCCATAGGTTGGTGAATTTACATTTCTATCAATAATTACTTTTCCAAAAGCACCGAATCCTTGACCACAACTATCAGTAAAATGAGCGATTGGTTCTTGAGTATAGCCTTCGCCAGGATCTGTGATTTCTACACCAAGAATACTTGCAGTTCTTTGTGTTTCACCAATAAGTTCACTTACACCATCTTCTTCTAGGAAATTTTCAACAAATTTTCCAAGAAGTACTTTCCCTGCACCACCAGTTCCATCTCCACCAAAGATATCAACTCGTGGAGATCCACATTTAAAATTATTTCCAGTATCACAATCAGTTCCAATACCCCGATCTTTTGCTTCACTTACTTTTGATCCAAAAATATTCCACTGACCGTATGTGTTTTCAAAATTTGTTAACTTTTCGTTTGTTCCTGATTTTATATTTTCTATTCTAGTAGTTGCTGATGAAATTGATCTATCTATAAAATTTTGTTGCTCTTCTTGACTACGATCCTTTTGATCAGTTGCATCAATTGCATATTTATTAACAGATCTAATTCCTGGACGTGGTTTATCACTACAATTAAAGAAATCACCAACTGCATCAAAAAGATCAAGTCCACCACTGATTACATCTCTGACATTTGTTAAAGATCCCAATACCTTTCCAAGTCCACCAGATACAGGACCTATTAAAGAATCAACCAAAGAACTAATTTTGGTGGTGACTGCACCGATGAATTGTTGTATTGCACAAGCAGGAGTATTGAGAACGTTTTTGACCATCTGAGTTAACATGTCCTCTACGGCACCTGTTAAAGCATTAGTAACTTTTGGTGTTAAACAATCTACAGCATTAAAGAGAATATTACTTGGTCCTACTAAAGCTTGTTGTATTCTAATAATGATCGCTAACGCTATACGGAATTTAGGAAAAGCACTGAATATCCGTGTGGCAACATTTAGCAAACCACTCTGAATGTTTTTAATTAGAGCATCAGCAAGTGTGTTTCCTATTTTGCTAATAAATGATCTAGCACCACTTGAAATTAATCGTGCTACTGATTTAATTTCTCCTGGTAAATTAGTAATAAAACTATCTGCTCCTGTTATTGAATCAATAAAATTAGTTAAAGTAGTCTCTGTAGTTACAGCAAAACTTGCAAATTCTTTAGATGCTGTCAATATAATAGTGCCTGTAGTTTCTGATGCTACTAAATCATTGTTTTTCTCAATTGTGATAGCTGCCATAATTTATCCTCCTATGTCTATATTTAGGCTACTTATCATCACTTATTATCATCACTTAATTTATCAAACACCTGAACTGAACCATCTGGTTTAAGTTGACTTGTATCTGGTGTTACCCGTGTAGTGCCTCTACCCTTTTTAATTTTTTTTACAACTTGTGGTGTGCCTGGTAACAATGTGCCTGAAAATTCTTGCCTTTCAAGTAAATCATTAATATTACTCAATTTACCTTCAAAACCTGTTTTTGGTTGAAACTTACCTGTTCCATATACAGTGTATTGAGTTCTAGTGTAAATACCAAGAATGACAGGAATAGTTTGATCAGGTCCAAAAAATGCACCAAAAACTCTATCCCCTGCAGATAACTTAACAGATTCGAGTCTACCTGCTGCTCCAGATCCTGCAGTGGGAGGTAATAATACTTGTGCTATACCAATTCTCTCAACTTGTTGACTATCCGCAGTAGAATAATGACCAAAAATAGCAACTTGATATTGATACCCCCAACTACGACCAGATACTAATTTTTTTTGTTCTTCTGATTCCTCAGATGATATGATTGATCCTATCCAAAATTGTAAATGTTCACCAAATCTATTTTCTTTTTGAATTTTATCTTTTGAATCCATTTAACTCTCTTCCGCATTAGTTCCAGTATAGAGACCATCACTATCACGAGCAATTGTCATCGATGTGAATGATCTTGATGTATCAAAATGATGACACAAATGAAGGATCATATATTTTCCACTCTTATGCTCATCAATTCCACCCAAATTTTTATCATCAGCCTGAGTTTCAAATTCAATTTTGATATTGCGACCAGCTTCCAAAGATAAATTGCATGGAACTTGTATCTCAAGTATTTGAGAATGTAATGAATTATATCTTTTTATTGATTGTGCTTGCCATCCTCTAGGATCATTATTGGGATCAAGATTCCCAGAGTCAAATTCACCAATATCTTTAATTGAAAGAATTTCCATACCATGTTTATTTTTGTTAAATCTATCTTTTCGGGTGAATCTGTTTCTAGATCTGTTTCTAGGTCTGAATTCATTTCTATTTTTATATCCTTTAGATTTTTTTCCTAAGTTATCTTCAACATCATCATTATAAATGAATTCATCATAAATTCCTGTTAATGGATCATATGATCTAAATTTAATACTTTCCCATTTTTTTTGTTTCTTAAAATCTACATCTCTAATAACAATAGGATTTCTCAGTATTCTAAAATTATTTTCATCATCTTCATTTGCTTGCATAACACCAGTATAAGTGTATGTAGCTATTGATCTTGCTCTAATTAATTTACTTATTGATTTGAAATGAAAACCTGATTTTGTCTCATAAAAAAAATATCCAGCATCTCCTTTCTCAGGAACAGATCTTCTACATAATTCAGTTATTAAATCTAAAGTACCTCTAGATTTTGTTGAAAAAGCATAACTATTACTTGTTTGATGAATAGCATATTTTTTTATACCTACTTCTTTCAACATTTTTTCAACATTCGTACTAATTTTACCCTTATAAGTTTTTGTTTCTTTTATACTTTGTGCATTTTTAATAGCAGGATTTGAAATTAAAGGGAGAAAAACTAATTGTCGATTAGGTTCAATCGCTACTATAGGAGATCCATTGACTACAAGACCATCTGTTGAAAGGTTTTGTAAACGAAAAAAACCATCTCTCATTGATCGTTCAGTCGTTGTTCCTGATATGAATTCATCATTTGCTCCCGCTGCATAATTAAATGCTGAATCAATCAATCCACCACTGAGATCTCCAGTAAGTCCTTTTTTCATTCTATTTAAAAACCACAACGGAATAGTTCCCATGTTAAACGTACCCAAATTACCTTTAATACTAAAAAACAACTTTTCTCCACCTACAATTGGAAGACCTGATTTTATACTAGTATTTCTTTCCTGTTTATCTTGCTCGGAATCTGCTTGAACAGACCCACCAGCATCTAAAAAAGTTATGTTAGCTGTAACATCATGCGAATAAACACTTTCAAAATAATTAAAACCAACAACTTTTCCTACTAGAGAAACTTTTTTAATGTCTATAACTTCACCTTGATCGTCTGTAACTTCTTTATGAAGTTCTAATATTTCATAAATCGATGCTCTTGATGCACTCATTTACATTCCCCTGTTTACTTCAATTACTTGTCTTTGTACAATCACAATTTTATCTTTTTTCCTTTTTGGTCTTTTATCTATAATATTTAGTCTATTTGTATTCAAATTAGATTTGGAAATTGATGGCATAATTGGATTTTCAGAAGAAGTTACAGAAGGTAATTCGTCAAATAGTTTTGCAATACTTGGAAATATCGTACCATTTTCACTGGGTATGAATATTTCTGGTTCTCTTTCACCCACAACGTACGGAACACCTCCCTCAACATCACCACCATTTACTCTACCCTCAATTTCATCTTTATTATCTTCAGATTCTAATTTAGTCTCATTATTAGATTTAGGTTTTATGAATATGTTAAATATTTTTTTAATTGGATCTGTGATTGCAGTTATAAAGTTACCAATTTTATCTGTTATATCACTTAATTGTTTAAATCTTTTTTGAACTTCTTCAAAAGCTAATTTTATTTTATCAACTAAAGGTGGAAGTGCGTTTAATAACGTACCACCTGCAAGTATTAC
>MDTG01047853.1_pt1 | contig 11213 bp, 13 predicted proteins | sample 811421 | NCBI WGS metagenome assembly MDTG01 (sample SAMN05326645, study PRJNA326480) | marine metagenome | isolation source: seawater | place: Pacific Ocean: South East | collected 2011
AAGGAAGAACCAAAGGAAGAACCAAAGGAAGAACCAAAGGAAGAACCAAAGGAAGAACCAAAGGAAGAACCAAAGGAAGAAGAAAAAGAAATAATATCTGTTGATAAAAATGATGATACCGAAACAGTTGATTTATTTTTTGAAGATGTATCAAAAATGTTAGAGAATAAAGGAATTGAAGTAAAGAAAGATAATGATAAATATGTCCTTTTTGATGATGCAATAATAGAAGAAGAAGGATATTAATTTGATTAATATCTGAAAAAATAATATATATTTTTATAAAAATGTTAGATAATAGTTTATTTTTTTCATTACTTGTTAGTAGTATTTCAACTTTAGTGATATACTTCCTTACAAATAGAAGAGATTTTACAAATGAAAGTAATTATGATAGCAAAGAGTTACTCAAAATATTTTCTATTATTTTTATTGTATGTTTTGGTATTAGTTATTTGAAAAATAGTAATTTTCAGGGACAAACAAATCCATCTATATCAATGAGATCTGGTGAATCTTTATTAACTCATTCGTCTAGACCACCATTCTAAACTGAATAAAATAACTTTTTAGGAAAGAATTTCTTTTTAACCCTCATACCTTTAAAAATATAGTTTTGTATTATATCCCTTGGTAGTGAATTCGTGGCATATTTTGATATAGATATATACATATTAAAATCATCTTTTAATTTAGATAGTGATTCTCCATTAATATCTATTGTAAGATTAATTATAAAATCAACGAATGGTTGTTTTTCTTTATAATTTTTATTAAAATCAATGTGACAAACATCTATAATAGTTGTTGCTAAACGACACATATCAAAATGAAAGTTTGGAGATATCTTTTTTTCTTTTTTTCCTTTAAAAATTAATGGATCAATTGGGTATGTATATTGCCCTTCAGCTTCACCATGTTTATTAAATGTATCATTAAAAAATGTTTTCTTGTGAAAATCAAAAATAGATCTACCAAAATCTATTATTTTGAAAAGATATCCATGTGTTGGAACTTTAAAGTATATATTATTGAATTTATAATAAAGGAATGTTCTTTCTGTTTTTGTATACATTACATTATTGACATGTAGATCATTATGTGTAAAATTATAATTTTTTTGAAGATAATTTAAGGCAAATGCGACTTGGAACATACATGATAATATAATTTCTGTATTTGTATCTTCTATATCTTTACCAAGTAGGTCTTCAAGAGTACCTTCTAATTTTTCAATAAAAAAATGCTGGCACGGGATATCTTTTAATATTGATATATATTCATTTTCATCATAATAACTATCATCACTAGAACTATCATCACTAGAACTATCATCACTAGAACTATCATCACTGGTTTCTTCATCTGAAGAAATATACATATCAAGTGTATGTGATTTACCTAATGTTTTATAATACCACTTTTCACCCTTATATTCTTCATAATCATCTGTAATATCATATTTTAGTTCTTTTTTTATACCAGAGAAAGAACCATAAAATACGGGGAAAGACGGATTTATATCATTTAATGTTATCTCTGATGTGATATAAGAAAAGAAAGTATCTATATAAGCGGTATTGTTCATATCATTTATCTTACTAAATGAATTATATGAGTAATTACTTGGTAAAAGTGGATTTCTGTGAATCAAATTATTGTAATTATTCATTAAAAAATAAAGTGGATCAAGTAAAGGTATACATTTGCAAAAGATATCTTTTTCAGAAACAGAATTCTGCCTTTTATCATATACTTTACATTTCATGATTGTATTTGACGTTTCATATTTTTCTTTAATTAAAGAAGTAATTTCTTTAATAAAGAATCTTCTATCTAAATCAATTGTTTTATGTGAATTTTTTGTATTATGTATATTGAAATATAGTGAATAATATGGTTGATAAAATTGACATTCACTTGTATCTAAAAAAGCTTTACATGTTTTAAATAATTTATTTCTTTCTTCTTTATTCCATTTGTGATACTTAATATTCATTAATTAAAAGTTATTATAGATTTTTTCTATAGAATAAACACACAAGGTGCGTGTATTATGACTTTAAATAAAATATTACAATGTAATATACTATGGCAGCGGTGAACCTTGAGTTACGTAAATTTGATATAAGTGAAATAAAAGATGATAAAGTGGTTGTTCTTATAGGAAAGAGAGATACTGGTAAATCCTTTTTATGTAGAGATATCCTTTACCACCATGCTGGAATTCCAGTTGGACAGGTTATCTCGGGGACTGAGGGGGCGAATCAATTTTATAGTAAGATTGTTCCAAAATTGTTTATTCATGATGAATTTAAAAGTGAAATAGTTCAAAATGTTTTAAAAAGACAAAAAACTATGATAGAAAAAATAAATAAAGGTGAGGGAGGTATTGATCCAAGGGCATTTTTAATATTAGATGATTGTCTTTATGATAATACATGGGCAAAAGATAAATGGATGAGATCTGTTTTTATGAATGGGAGACATTACAAATTACTGTTTTTACTTACAATGCAATACGCCCTCGGTGTTCCTCCTAATTTAAGAACAAATATAGATTACGTTTTCATTTTACGGGAAAACTATGTATCCAATAGAAAACGTTTATATGAACATTATGCTGGTATGTTCCCTAATTTTGATATGTTTTGTCAAGTTATGGATCAATGTACTGAAAATTATGAATGTTTAGTAATAAATAATAATGCTAAAAGTAATAAATTAGAAGATCAAGTTTTCTGGTATAAAGCAGAAAAAAGACCTGATTTTAAAATTGGATCTCAACAATTTTGGGATTATTCAGAGAAAAACTTTTCAGAAGAAGAAAGAGTAGAAACTGATTATGGTGGTCGTAAAAAGGGACCACCTCTTACAGTTAACAAATTATACTAATTTACAATTTACAATTTACAATTTACTAACAGCATCAAGAATAGCATCTTTACTTCTATCACCTACATCAATTTCTTCATAATTTTCACCATCAACAACTACAAATGTAGGGAATCCTTTAACTTCGCCTTTAAAATCTTTCTTGAACCTTTCACTCTGTTCTTCTGTTAATACAAATTCAACAGGCTTACCTGAACCAGTCATAACACCTTCTACTTCCATTACTTCATTAAATCCCGGGAGAGCATTCTGCGAATGTCCACACCATTCGGCATAAACCATATGGAGTTCTATTGGTGCTGATCCACCTCCATTTGGAGGGGTGGATGGTGGACCACCATTAGTCATAGTATTAGGTACAGTTGTTCCTTCCGAGAGAGAAGGCATTTGAGAGTCTGTTGGCATAGGAGGAATATTTGGATCGGTATTTCTCTTAGAGAATATTTTATTCATGTATTCAATCTGTTGTAATTCTAAAAGGCTTCCAAAATTTGGAGCGTTTGGAGAAGAGAAAATCTTTCTCTTATCAAAACCATTCAATTCACCCATTGGTGGCATTACTTCCACCGGAGGCATTACTTCCGCTGGTGGCATTTCACCTTCAGGTGCTTCTTCAGTAGGTGCTTCTTCAGTAGGCGCTTCTACAGTTTTTGGTTCAACAGGAACTCCTCCTGGCCCCATTTCTTCAAATCCTTCCTTGGTTGATCTACATAAAAACAAAAGTGCTAAAAGTAGAATAATAAAAACATATATATCGTCCATTATTTATACTATTTATATATATATTTTTTTTGGTTTTATTAATTTATTAATTTAATAATTTTAAATCTTCAAGTTTCCAAAGTTCATAATTATTTCCTGAGATGGTTCTTTTTATTATAAAAGGTAGTTTTTTCATATTTAGTTCTTGTAATGCTATATCATAAACAGTTGAGTAGCTTTCGGGATTACTTATAAATGGTGTTCCACCATTTGATAATTGTTGAACTCTTTCAGATATTATTCGTGTTTTTTCATATTTCGTTAATATGGGAGATGTCTTAAAATTCTTTTTACTTTCATCATATGTTTTATAAAATTCATTGACATCTATTTCATCGCTTGAAATGTTAGTTTCTGGTTCTTCATATTCTTCATCAGATTCATCTGAAAAGTTTTCATCAAACTCTTGTTCCATTATATATTTCTATTATTTTTTTTAATCTTTAATTAAATTATTTTCAAATTTTAACGGTTTGTCCACTTTTGATTACAATGTTTGCAAATATACATGAAACTTAATTTTTCTGAATCATATTTAATATATAAAATTTCAGACTCAACTTTGTCATCTACATTACAAATACATTGTTCATTTGGACACTTTATATTAGGATTACCTTTGATAACCGGTAATGTTACATCTTCAGTGAGATATTGATTAGCATTAATAATATCGCTCAATTCAATGTGTGCTTCATTCGTGTAAATACACTTATTAGTTTCATTATAATCTACTTTATTTGAACAGCATTTACAACCAAGATACAATTTATTTGTTTCTTCATCGGAATATATATCCATAAGGTTGTTACAGTTATCACAGAAGTTCAATTCCATTTTATTTAATGTATATTATTACTTTTATATTTAAATCAAATTTTTTACTTTTTTTCATTATTAAGTCCGTCAATGTTTTTAGATAATTTTGAATAAGTTAAATGAGTATTGATTCTATAAATAGGAACCATTGCCATAGAATCTTTGTTTTTTTGACAAAGTTCCTTTACATGATTAATAATATTTTCTACACCAACTTTTTCTATTTCCCCTCTCATTTCACCTTTAAAATCTATAAATAAATCATGTGTATCAAAATAATTCTTGAGTAATAATGTATTTAAACTTTCATACTTTATAATTTCGTTATAAAGTATATTTGTATGACCTACGTTTTTTTCTTGTCCTGGTTCATGGTGTAAAGGATTTTCATCAAGTAAAGATTGTAATGTTAACAATACAGTTGTTATATCCATAATACTTGTCCATTTGGGACCACTCCATGTCCCTAATATAGAAAGACATACTTTACCATATCCACTCGAATGTCGTCCGACATATAAATTAGGATGTATTCTAACATTATTTCTAGATATATAGCTTACATCTGGTGGAGCATATGGATAATTTTTAGGAAAAGTTATATTAAAAAATAAAAATCCATGTTGATATAAACTTCCATTGGGACCAGTTATCATTGCTCTAGCTTGTAACATATTATCTTCATTAAATTTAACATAAATTCCTAAATCTTCTAATTTTTTATTTTGAATTTCCTTGATATCTTTTTTTAAAATTCTTTTAAGTGCGGCCGAAGATGACATTTTTAAAGTAAAATATTAATGTCCTCTTAAATATTTTAAAAATTTGAATAATTTAATCCATAAAAAAATTACATAAAAAAAATATATAGAATTAGAGTATCATGGTCTATTCAAAATTGGTAAACTTCTTATCAAATTATCCTAAAAAAGATAAACATACTCACACTGTATACGGAGGAGATATTAAAACAGGTGCTTACACCATTCCTTTTGATGAAGTTGATAACCTCCATAAACTTGTAGCAAAGGCTATCCATGTTAAAGGGGATAAAATATCAATGGTTGAAAAGGTTCAAGATATAACCCGTCTTGTGATTGACCTTGATTTGAAGTGGTCTACCGATATTTTTGAAAGACAATATAATGAAAATGTTATAATGAAAATAGTTGATGATATAATGTACAACTTAGATTCTCTCTATGAACTATCTGATGGACAAAAGTTTTGTATGGTTATGGAGAAATCACGATTCCTACCTGCTAAACAACATCAGAAATATAAATACAAAGATGGTATACATCTTCTTTTCCCATACATTATAGCGGAAAAGAAAACATACCGTGCCTTAAGAGATGTATTACTTAAAACTGATTATAAAAAGTTCTTTAGTGATGAAGGTTTTACTCCACCATGTAATTCTATGGAAGAAATTGTAGATGAAAATATTTACAAAGGTGGTAATTGGTTCATTTATGGTTCTGGTAAGCCTAATGAAATTGTATACGAGTTAACCCGTATATATAAAAAGGGTTCAGAAAAACTTAACCGTATTCCACTAGACCTTTATATTGATGATAAAGAAGAACTAGTACGGTTGAATAGTGTTAAAATGCAAGATGATATTAACGTAGTATATGCTCAAAATTTGAAACAAAAAATGTCAGAAACCAACCTTAAGAAAAGTATGTCAATTGAAAATGTTTCTACTGAAAATGAAAATATGGAAGTTGTAAATAGAGCTAAAACACATGATATTGAAATAGCAAAAAAGCTTGCTTTGATTCTTTCAGACGAAAGGGCTACATCTCAGTCAACATGGATTGAAGTTGGTTACTGTTTGCATAGTATAAGTCCAACACTATTACCAGCTTGGATTGGTTTTAGTAAAAAGTGGGAACTTTGGGTTGATAGTAAGGATTGTGAAAAACAATGGGATTGGTATAATAAGAATAATAATAACAATTATACAATTGGATCTCTTCATTACTGGGCTAAGAATGATAATCATGATGAATATAAGAACATTATAAGAGATTCTTTGAGTATGATAGTTCATTCTAGTGTTGGATCATCTGGTTCCCATGCTGATGTCGCAAATGTTATTTACCATTATTTCAAGGATTGTTTCGTATGTGCCAATATTAAGGATAGTTCATGGTATTATTTCAATGATAGAAAGGGTGGTAAATGGGAAGAAACTGAGATGGGTCATGAACTTCGTAAGAGACTATCAAATGATATTGTAGATGTTTATAATTATTATGGAGGTATATATAAAAATCGTGCCAATGATCTCTTACTTGAGGATGAAGATGCTGCCAAGCTCCAGTCTGATAAACATACTAAATGTTTAGAAATTCAAATCAAGTTAAAAGATTCTGTTTATAAAGATAAGGTTATGAAAGAGTGTAAAGAAAAGTTTTATGATAAAGAATTTATTGATAAGCTTAATGATAAGAAAAATCTAATTGGTTTTGAAAATGGTATTTATGATCTTAATGAAGCTGAATTTAGGTCGGGGCTTCCATCTGATTATGTTAGTCTTTCAACAGGTTATTCTCTACCAGTGGATGTTAAGAACCTACCTGTAAAGCTTGATGAAATTACTGACCTTATTGGTAGTATGGATGATTATAATGAACTAAATGATGCCCTTGAAGACTTCTTAACAAAGGTTTTCCCTATTCCACGTGTTCGTGAATATACAATGCGTTTCCTTTCAAGTTGTTTGTCTGGAGAAATTAGGGAAGAAAAATTCTATTTCTGGACTGGTTCTGGTGGTAATGGTAAATCGAAACTTGTTGAATTGATTGACTTTGTACTCGGCGATTATAGTAGATCTATGGATGTAGCTTTCCTTACAACTAAGCGTGGTAGTAGTTCTTCAGCATCCCCTGAACTAGAAAACATCAAAAATGCGCGTTTCGTTTACATGTCTGAACCTGAAAAAACTGATCTTATCTATGTTGGTAAGCTTAAGCAAATGACTGGTGGTGATAAAATGACTACTAGGGCTCTATTTAAGGGGACTACGCAATTTAAGCCACAATTTAAAATTGTTCTTATGTGTAATGATCTTCCACAACTAGGTGGTAATGATGGAGGTATATGGCGTCGTATTGAAGTTGTTAAGTATCTAGCTAAGTTTACAGATAATGAACGTTCAGTAAATCATGAAAGATATCAGTATCTAGCTGATAATCAACTAACATCAAAGCTAGAGCAATGGAAACTTGTTTTCATTGTCAAATTGTTTCAAAAGTATATTGATTATGATAAGGAAGGAACTTGTCCGCCCGAGGAAGTTAAGGAAGAAACTAAGCAGTATAAGACTAGTAATGACCTTATTGCTAACTGGATTGATGATCGTGTCATTGAGTCCGACGAATTTTCAACATTTGATGATCTTTATGATGATTGGGAAAATTATTGTGATGACGAAGGTGTTCATCAAAAACAGCGTCCCGAGAAAAAGGAAATTAAGGCCGAACTTATGAAGATGCAAATGAACTCTAAATGGGGTCTTGTTCTTGGAAAGAAGAAGAGTGATGGTAAACCTAACGGTACAAAGCAAAAGCCCAAATTTAATTTCAAGGTAATTGACGATTAAGGTATATAAAGGTTTACAGTGTATTAATATTAGATAAAAAAATGTTTTGTAGTAATGCTCAAATGGGTCGTACACGAGTGAATAAAGTCCGTGAAGGCCTTAAAACAAAGAAAACACACGTTCAATATAAAAATAATAATGTAACTGGTCTAGATAAACTTTTTTTACTTCAAAATGATCTTTTCAAAGAAGGTCTTGATCTAAATGAATATGTTGATTATTTAACTGATAAAATTGAAAAGAAAAAGTATTATTATAATGGTCTTAATTCAGAAAATATTGAAAAGTTGAAAGAAAGGTATGAAAAGCTTATTGAAAAAGAAAATCTAAACTACAATAAGATTGGCGATGAAAAGAAATTAAATAGAAAGAGGAGGAAGCAATTTCGTGAAAAAAGGGGAAAATTGGTATATGAAAAGAAGAAGGAATTAATTGGAGAACTTTTTAAACATATGAAGAGTTCTAATTCTATTGGTGTTCTTCGAAATACTGAACTATTAAGCGATGATCCAGATAGATGGAAGGATACAAAAAAATCTCTCTTTTCAGGTGGACGTTATATAGAAACACAGGATAAAAAATGGAATACAGTATATAGTGCGATTGTTTCACCTTTATCATGTCACTTATTTAATCTTCATTCTTATGATGAGATGAATCGTTATGTTTTTGAAAATTAGAGAAATGTTGTTCACATGTATTATAACCTAAAAGTAGAGTTTCATCCATAGATTCTGAGAAGCGGTCAAAATTGATACCACAACCATCTATAAGAATTTGTATATGGTTGATTGTTGGTTTTATGATTGGTGGAGATCCATAGATATTGTAAAGTATATTCATGTAATCAGTTAAACTTTTAATTTCTTCTTTTTCTCTATCTTTTCCACATGATATTTTACTTGATAAAATATCAATACCTAAATAATTCTTTTTATCAATAACTTTTTCATATGGGAAGTTATTGTTTACACCACCATCAATATATAGAGAACCATTGTATTCAATTGGTTCAAAAAGTATTGGTATACAGGAAGTCATACATATTGCATCTGTAAATTTAAGATCTGGTGAATTATCTTTATTAAGGTATTCATTACATTGTTTATTAACATTAATAACTCTAAAATGTAAATTGATATTTGTAAGATTATATAGTTCTTTTAATGTTATATCAGGATCAACATTTTTACCTTTTACTACAGCTTCCATTATATATCTATAGTCAGTTATCTTTTTAAAACCATATTTATCAAATAAATTTTGAATCTTTATATCATCAATACCTGATAATTTTTTGTAGTCTAATTTTTTGAAAAGTTCAAGAGTTGATTCCATAGAAAATCCAAGAAGTAATGGTGTTAAGTAAATTGAAGAGCCTGATATCAAATAAATATCCTTTATACCATCAAAATTTTCTTTTATTATATCTTTTTCAAATAAATATTTAAGTACACCCAATATACTAAGGCATTTCATACCCCCTCCTGATAAAAAGATTGTGTCTATTTTTTCCATTATTTAGGAATTATATTATTTTTTTTTTATTTAACTTAATATTATTATGAGTTCTTTAAATATTGATGATTTATATGAAACTATAGATGAAAAAAATAATAAAAGATTAGAAAAGTTTGATGGAATATTAAAACAAATACATACTCGTATTAAATATTATGCAAAATTAGAGAGGACATTTTGTTTCTTTCAAATACCTGAGTTTATTATAGGTGTCCCTCTTTATAATGTTTCTGATTTAAGAAACTATATTATAAATTCATTAAAAAGAAATGGATTTCATATTGTATATATAGATCCAAATTGGCTATATATCAGCTGGGCTAAAGAAGATAGAGGTAAAGTTACTAAGAAACCGACAAAACCTAAAAAACAAAAAAATTATAAACTTATTGATGAGTATAGACCTAGCGGTCAATTTGTAAATGAAAATGATTTATCTTCACTTAAAATGAAATCAAAACAATTATTTTAATATGACTTTTTACCCAATTTGTAAATATAATCAGTGAATATCAAGAAAAAAATTCCAAGTAATCCAAAAAGCAAAACATCATTAAAATTATCATTTATATTAGAGAAACCTTCAACCTGTTGTACATTATTTATGTAATTAGCTCTATTACGCTGATAATTTAAATAATCTTGATAATCTTTATCATTTAGTAATCTTCTATATTCATTATTTTTTTCTCCATCATTATATTCTTCTTCTTTAAGATGTTCTATTTTTTGCATCATTTTTTTTTCTTTTTTCTTTTCATTGTGCGTTATTTCTGAAAACATCTCTTCATCTTCAATAAAGCCATCTATATCTTTAGCAATTTTATTGTAACTTCTATCGAAAACAACAGGACCATCCTGTTTTACCTTTTTCTTTTTCTTTTTTACTTTATTATCTAATGATGGATCTTTTATTTCACCAAAAGCTTCATCAAGAAAGCAGCCACTAGCAACCATTTACTATATTATATATTTTTTTTATAATATTATAATAAATGATAGAAACCGTATTTGATAAAATAAATACAAATAAATATTTTGTTGGTTTTATGATGATAATATTAACAATTGGGGGAAGATTCATTATCAGTGAATTATCCGATGAACAAAAAGAAAAAATAGATACACCTATTTTTAGAAAAATATTTATATTCTGTGCGTTTTTTATGGCCACAAGAGATGTTGTCACAACTATGTTGCTAACAATAGTATTCTTAATATTCTTAGAAAGTATAAACTTTGATGAAAAATTTAAAAAACTAGACAATGAAGATGTTGGTAACTTAGGTTATCATATTAAATATTAAGCGTCATACCTGAAATATTGCTTTTTCTATCTGTTTCACCACTCATCAATGATACATTATCTAGATCAGGAATATCTTCGGGTTTAAGATTCATCTGATTGATTAAATCATCTAAACCACTTGGTCCTCCCATTTCTTCTCTTTGTGGAACTTGCTGTGGTTGTTGTCTAGGTTGTTCTCTTTGAACATTCATATTTCTCATTGGTGGTGGATTGTATTCATTATCAGTTTTACCTATGCTCCCTACAGCAGCTTTAGCAAATTGATTCATTAAATCCGGATTCTGTTTTAATATA
>MDTG01234941.1_pt1 | contig 11213 bp, 12 predicted proteins | sample 811421 | NCBI WGS metagenome assembly MDTG01 (sample SAMN05326645, study PRJNA326480) | marine metagenome | isolation source: seawater | place: Pacific Ocean: South East | collected 2011
CGAATATCAATCCCCATGGGGCAGGCATTCACGCATGCATTGCAGTCAACACAGTCTCCCGCCAGCGCATCAGCTTTTTGCCGTTGGTGACGTGCGCGCGGTTCACCCCGCCAGAACCGATAGCCTATTGTTAAGGTATCTTCGTCCATCATCGCCGCCTGTATCCGCGGCCAAGGACACATATAGGTGCAAACCTGTTCGCGCATAAAGCCACCAAAAACAAAAGTGGTCGCGGTCAACACGCCAATCGCGCCCCATACAACAGTAGGCGCATCACCGGTAAAAAGGGTCCAAGCCAAAGTTGGCGCATCGGCAAAATAAAAAACCCAAGCCCCGCCGGTGCCCCCCCCCAATCAACAGCCACAGGGCCCACTTAACAAGCCGGCGAAGCAACTTATCGGCATTCAGTTTACGGCGCCACAATTTGATGCGCGCATTCCGGTCGCCATCAATCCACCGCTCGACAAGGATAAACAGATCAGTCCAAACGGTTTGCGGACAGGCATACCCGCACCACACCCGCCCCAGCGCCGAGGTAAACAAGAATAAGCCAATTCCGGCCATAATCAGAAGACCGGCAACAAAATAAAACTCATGCGGCCAAATCTCAATCCAGAGCATAAAGAAGCGGCGATGTGCCAAATCAATCAATACCGCCTGATCGGGCATCTCGGGGCCACGGTCAAAACGAATCCAAGGGGTGATATAATAGATTCCCAGTGTAAATAGCATTAGCCACCATTTGAGGGTGCGAAACGGACCACTGACCCGGCGCGGAAATACGGGTTCACGCGCTTTATAGAGTGCTGGACTTGAGACCTGCTGTGCCACTGTAGATCCGATCTATTCGCCGCCACCGAGCTGGTGAATATAAAAGGCTACCTGCCGCAACTGGGATTCGCTCAACCGCTCTTTCCAGGCCGGCATCATGCCTTTCAAGCCACCGGCAATCGTACCAGCCACCGCCTTTTGGCCGCCGCCATAAAGCCATAATGCATCCGTCAAATTTGGGGCGCCAAATTCGCGGTTGCCGGTGCCAGTTGCGCCATGACAGCCGGCGCAGCTATCAGCAAATATAACCTTGCCACTGGTGACAAGCGACGGGTCATAGGTGCCGTCGGAAATCGACATCACATAATGGCTTACATTGGTGATCTCAGATGGCTCTAAGATCTCGCCAAATGCCGGCATTTCAGACGCGCGTGTTTCATCATCGTCAGCCGCTCGGATGCCATGGCTAATGGTCTGGTAAATGGCGGGCAATCTGCCGCCCCACAACCAGTCATCATCCAGCAAGTTCGGATAACCTGTGGCACCAGCCGCGCCCGACCCATGACATTGCGCACAAAAGGTGCGAAATACCGCCGCACCGCCGGTGGTCGCGTAATGCGCCAGATTCGGCTGATCTTTAATCATGGCGAGATCAGTTGCCACTAATGCCTTATCCAACGGGGCGTTGGCTGACTTAAAATGAACAAGTTCAGTTTCAAGTTCTGCACGGGAGGCATAGCCAAGCAATCCTGGGGACGCTTGCTTTAAAAGTGGAACTGCGGGGTAAACTACCATATAGGCAACTGCCCAGGCTATCGTTGCATAAAAAGTCCATAGCCACCAGCGGGGCAAGGGGTTGTTATATTCTTCAATACCGTCCCAAGAATGGCCGGTGGTTTCGGCAGATTGGTCCTTGTTTTTGTTTGATGCACTCATCGGATGGCTCATTGCAGGTCTCCCTTCATATCGCTGGCCGATGGTGGTGCAGTTTCGTTGCGTAATGGCAGAATCGCCATCTCCTTGTGAAGCCGGGCACTGCCTGGCCGGAAGGTAAACAAAATCACCCCGACAAAAAGAACGACCATCATCAACAGGCCCCAGCTGTCAGCAAATTCACGAAGCAAATCGTAATTTGACATGGTGGCTAGCTCCTCTAGCGGCTTGGTTCTGGCTCAAAGGTTGAAAAATCAACCAATGTGCCAAGCATTTGCAAATAGGCCACCAGCGCGTCCATTTCGGTGGCGCGTGGGCTGCCGTCAAAGTTGCTAATAGTCACATTGGCATAGCGCGAGAGCAAACCGTCTGAACCTCTGTCTGGATCTAGCTGCGCGGTAAAATCGTCGACAGCATTAGCAATCATCGCATCATCATACGGCACCCCGACCGAGCGGTGGGTTATCAGCAAGGCAGCCAATTGGCTAGCGTCAAGCTCGGCATCAGCCAAAAATCTGTATTTGGGCATCACGCTCTCAGGCACCACTGATTGTGGGGCTTTCAAATGATCAACATGCCATTCATCCGAATAGCGCCCCCCAACCCGTGCCAGATCAGGACCGGTGCGTTTTGACCCCCATTGAAACGGATGGTCATACATCGACTCAGCAGCCAGACTATAATGGCCATAGCGTTCAACCTCGTCGCGTAAAGGCCGAATCATCTGACTGTGACAGTTGTAACAGCCTTCACGGATATAGATGTTACGACCCGTTAGTTCGAGTGGTGTGTAAGGCCGTACGCCTTTGACCTTTTCGATGGTGTTTTCGAGATAAAACAGCGGCGCAATTTCGATGATGCCACCGATCGTTACCACCAAAAAACTGAAGGCAAGGAGCAGGGTTGCGTTCGTCTCCAGAATTTTATGCCGGTCCAAGATTGCCATTTATTGCTCCTAAATCGTTACCGGTGCAGCCGTTGTCGCCGCGGCGTTGCCATGACTAACAGTTTTCCAAAGATTGAACACCATGATTACAGCACCAGTCAGGTACAAAATGCCCCCGAAACCGCGAACCATGTACATGGGGAACTTCGCGCTGACGGTGTCGGCAAAGGAATTGACAAGAAATCCTTGGGCATCAACCTCGCGCCACATCAGCCCTTCCATAATGCCCGTCACCCACATCGACGCCGCGTAAAGAACAATACCAATCGTCGCCAGCCAGAAATGCCAGCTGACGAGCCTCAATGAATACAGGCGATCACGATGCCACAGGCGTGGTACCAAGAAATATAGCGCGGCAAAGGAGATCATGCCGTTCCAGCCAAGCGCGCCTGAGTGCACATGGCCAATCGTCCAGTCGGTGTAATGGCTAAGCGCATTGACCGACTTGATTGACATCACTGGCCCTTCAAAAGTCGACATGCCGTAAAAGCCGATCGACAGCACCATCATCCGTAACACAGGGTCGACCCGCAATTTGTCCCATGCCCCGGACAGGGTCATCAGGCCGTTGATCATGCCGCCCCACGACGGCATCCACAACATGATCGAAAACACCATGCCTAAGGTTTGCGCCCAATCCGGCAAAGCCGTGTAATGGAGATGATGTGGACCAGCCCAAATATAGAGAAAAATCAGCGACCAAAAATGAATGATTGACAGCTTGTAGCTGTAGACTGGACGGTTGGCCTGTTTTGGCACGAAATAATACATCATTCCCAAAAAGCCAGCCGTCAGGAAAAATCCAACCGCGTTGTGGCCATACCACCATTGAGTCAGCGCGTCCTGCACACCGGCAAAAAGCTGCACCGACTTGGATCCGTAGATCGACACGGGCAATGACAGGTTATTGACTAGGTGCAGCATTGCCACAGTCACAATGAAGCTGAGATAAAACCAGTTAGCAACATAAATATGCGGTTCCCGGCGCTTGAGAATTGTGCCAAAAAACACCGCTAAATAGGCCACCCAAACGATGGTCAGCCAGATATCGGTATACCATTCCGGTTCAGCATATTCTTTGGATTGAGTCGCGCCCAAAATATAGCCGGTGGCTGCCATCACGATAAATATTTGATAGCCCCAGAACACAAACCAGGCAAGATTACCACCCCACAACCGCGTCGCAGATGTGCGTTGCACCACATAGAACGAGGTGCAAATTAACGCATTGCCGCAAAACGCAAAAATCACCGCGGAGGTGTGAAGCGGGCGGAGCCGGCCAAAGGTGGTATAAGGAAGGTCAAAATTAAGTTCAGGAAAGGCCAATTGAAAGGCGATATAGACACCCGCCGCAAAACCGACAAGCCCCCAAAACGCGGTGGCAATCACCCCTGCCTTGACAACATCATTCATGTAGTGGAACGGATCTGCCGGTGCCGCCGGCCGGTCGGAGAGAACCTCACGTAGCAGGGTAAACGCTGCGGCAATGAATAGCACGCTCATTGCGGTTTGATAGGCCAAATCCTCGGCCATGAATACACACCAGCCGGTCAAAAGGCTGCTGATAGATAGCATTGTCTTTAAGGGCAACTCTCGAAATAACAAAGAACGCATAAACACCTCTCAAAACCAGTGTGAGGTCACACGCTAGTTTGATCCATCTCAAGCGGATTTGAGGTATCATGTAAGGAGAGAAATGATTACGCTTTGACTTATATCAATTTTTGAATGATTTGTGTAAATCGCCACCCAGTTATGGTTACGGCAATACGTTGCCGCTATAGTCATTTCCAGTTTCATTCATTAAATGGCCAAAATCTTTTACCGTTATCTGCCTTTGTCCCTGAATTGTAATTATGTTGTCTTGACGTAAAGCTGATAATTGACGGCTAACTGTTTCAATTGTAAGGCCGAGATAATCTGCTATCTCCTCCCGGGTAAGTGGAAGAGTAAATTGAAAATCACAGTCGATGTTTATTTCCAAGAGTGACCGGCTCTTTAACGCAATTGTGTGTATAAGCGTAGCTATTTTCTCTCTGGCAGATTTACGCCCTAGCAAGAGCATCCAGTCCCGTGCAGCGTCCAGTTCGTCCATTGCCATTTCAAGCAGCCGTGGACCAAGCGTTGGTGAGTTGGCAAGCAGCGTTTCAAAAGCTTTGATTTCAAAACGACACATAATAATTTCAGAGGCCGCAACAATTTCATATTGAGCGATGCTCCGACCTGGGCGGCCAACAAAGTCACTCGGTAATAAAATGCCCATAATTTGGCGTCGACCATCTTCCATCACTTGTGACATTGACGCAATGCCCGTCACTAATGTGCCGACGTGACTTATTTTATCGCCCATATATGTGATTGTTTCGCCTTTTTGGTAGGTCCTATATACTTTTATTTTGTCCAGGAGATCGAGTTCGTCGGGTTGGCAACGCGAGCATATGGCCTCGCGTCTTATAGGGCACTCATCACAGTTTTTAGAGTCTGGTTTATCCCCAGTTAATTCTGCTATTTTCATAATATTTTCTGCGTACTTTGATTTAGATCAATATCTTCTTTTTCTTTAGCTGTTAAAATTTAACAATGGAAAAAAAATTCACGTCAGCTAAAACAAAAAGCCTCCCAAGCAGGGTACCAAGATATACAAGCTATCCACCGGCTAACCACTTTAAAGGCAGCATTACAAATTGCCAAACGCAATTTTGGTTACAGACTGTGCCTAAAAAAAGTGAAATATCGCTTTATATACACATCCCCTTTTGTAGAAGCTTGTGCTGGTTTTGCGCTTGTCGGACGCAAGGGCTGGCAAAACGATCAAATGCTTTGGGTGAATACCTTAAAATTTTAAAGCAAGAAATTGATATGATTAGAAAAACACTTCCAATGGATGTGACAGTCAATAGCCTCCATCTTGGTGGTGGAACACCAACAATTTTATCTGAAGATCAAATTACGGATCTTCTAAGCCATATTAAAAACAGATTTCAATTCACAAAAAAATTTCAATTCTCAGTAGAGATTGACCCAACAGAAATTGATCAGCCTCGAATGAATGCATTAAAAAAATTTAAAATAAATCGGGCCAGCGTTGGAGTGCAGGATTTCAATCCTACCGTTCAGCAGTCTATTGGCAGAACACAAACATTTGAACAAACGAAGCATTGCTTTGATATGCTGAGAAAAGCGAAGGTGGCAAGCATCAATGTTGATTTTTTATACGGATTACCCACACAGAAAAAAGACGGCTTTGTTAAAACAATTAGAAGTATTCTTGATCTAAATCCTGATCGTATAGCAATGTATGGATATGCTCACGTGCCTTGGATAGCGCGTCGTCAGATTATGATTAACCATCAAGATCTCCCAAAAGAAAATGATCGTAAGGCGTTGATGGAAGCTGGGCGGGATATAATCATGACGCATGGTTATTTACCCATTGGCATTGATCATTTTGCGACCCCAAAAGATCCACTAGCGTTGGCTGAAAATGCCAAATTGGTGTGTCGTAACTTCCAGGGGTATAATGACCATCACTCGGACAACATAATTGGAGTAGGGGCATCTGCAATATCACATTTTACGCATGGGTATGCTCAAAATGCGGTAAGTACAAGAGAGTATATGGAGCGCATCTCAAAAAATGAATTTGCAACTACCCGTGGTCACGCATTTACTTTAGATGATAAGATATGTGGTCACGTTGTTGAGCAATTGATGTGTTATTTTGAGGTCTCACTTCAAGATTTAGAGCGTCGTTTTGGAAAAGCCGCTGCTGACACCTGTCAAAAGATTTCAGCTGACCCAAATCTTCAATTGGTTGGCGACTCCACCTATCGAATTGCCGCTGAACCACACCTAAACGCGCGGCGGGTTGCGAGTTGTTTTGATGAGTATAAAACGAATTTCAAGGCCCATAGCATGGCGATTTAGATACGCAATTTTAAAAGAGCTAAAAGCGTTTGTGATTTCTTTTGAACTGTAAAAGCCATTTCCGAATTAGATCCACAACACATGCGCGATGACTTGGCAAATGAATGCGCCATAAAACAAAAAACTCAAACGGATGCTTCCCTCTTAAGCCTCTTGTCTTCGGGCTTTTTAAAAGCAACGTGAAAAGTATTATTTAAAATTGGACAAAGCAATGGCGAGCAATATTTGGCGCCATTACAGTTCTCGCAGGTATGCTGTTTTTAAGAAACCGATCCCTTTTTTTGGAGATTTTAAACCACGGTCATTTTGCTACTCATCGATTTCCGTCTCGTCCATTTCTTTCGCTTACTATGTGTCATCTAACACTCCAATAAAGCGGCAAAGAGCAATCTTTGGTGCCGTTGCAGTTCTTGCAAGAATGCTGTTTTCTTGAGATTGTTCTACCCTTTTTTGGAGATTTTAAACCACGGTTATTTTGCGGTTCATTGAACTGCTTCTTGTCCATATTCTTTGTTTTCGTGGTCTTTGACTGAGAGTGACGGAAACGGTCATCAGTAACTTGAAGGTAAAAAAGCGAAACAATGAAAAATGAGAATGCTGATACAATTAAAATCAAAAAATAATATTGGTGGTCCATTTTCTCGTATCCTATGTAACATTTGATACACCAATAAATAACATCGAAAAAATCTAATAACTTTGATCTAGGTCAATTACATTCTATCTCTGCCATTGTTTGCTCTTCAGGCGTAAGAACAAGAGGAGGGTTACGAATGTTTGGCTGGTCAATTTTTGATAGAGGTCTGGTTTTTCTGATTATTTTGTTTGCCAGTACTGGTCCGTCGTTAAGCAATGAAATCACGAGCACTGCGACAGGAAAGCCAGTCAATCTATCAGGCCTTGAGCGGATTCCTCAGCAGCTTGTTGCTCCACCATTTATCCATGAACACAGTCAAAGAATTACACGACAACCAGCAATAATAGAGTTTGAACTAACAATTATAGAGAAAGAAGTCCAAATTGCCTCGGATGCTTTTCTTCAAGCAATGACTTTCGATGGTTCTATCCCAGGCCCTTTGATGGTGGTTCATGAAGGTGATTATGTAGAACTGACTTTGTACAATCCACATTCCAATATGATGCAACATAACATTGATTTCCATGCTGCTACCGGAGCACTTGGCGGTGGGTCCCTGACACTTGTGAATCCTGGTGAAAAAGTTACCCTTAGGTGGAAAGCAACACGCACTGGAACATTTGTTTACCATTGTGCTCCAGGTGGGGAGATGATTCCTTGGCACGTTGTTTCAGGAATGTCAGGCGCCGTAATGGTGTTGCCGCGCAATGGCTTAACCGATCACAACGGAAAACCGGTTGTTTATGATCGCGCGTATTATATTGGCGAAAATGACTTTTATATCCCACGTAACAAACAAGGGCAGTATCTTCGTTTCGAAGATATCGCTGATAGTTACCCTGACACACTTGAAGTTATGAACAATTTGATACCCACGCATGTTGTATTTAATGGCGGGGTTAATGCTTTAACGGGAGAAAATGCGCTAATAGCTGAGCAAGGTGAAACCGTACTGTTCATTCACAGTCAGGCAAATCGTGATACACGCCCACACCTAATTGGTGGGCATGGCGACCTTGTATGGGAAACTGGAAAGTTCAACAACAAACCGCAACGCGACCTTGAAACATGGTTTATCCGGGGTGGATCTGCCGGTGCCTCACTGTATACGTTTCTTCAGCCAGGTATATATGCTTACGTCAATCACAACCTGATTGAGGCTGTAAACCTTGGTGCGACCGCTCATATTTTAGTTGAAGGGGAATGGAATAATGACCTCATGGAACAGGTAATGGAGCCAACAGAATATGACGCTAAAACAAGGGGGCGAACAGCTTTACCATAATGCTCTTGCACTTTATCAACGCAGCTTTGATGGCAAATCAAAAATTAAATGCGCGTCAAATTACGATAACCATATTTTTATTTTTGTTGATGGGAGGCATTGTATTTTGGGAAAATCGATCCAGTAGGTTTATTCAGGAAAATTGGGTAGAAATAGAAACAATACCCCTTCCGCATGGGGATTTTACGATGTCGGCGTCAGGAGTTTTTCGTATCGATGGGAATTACTCAGACCCACCAATTCAACAACAATCAGTGGCAAAAAATTTAGTAGTGATGAAATATCATGTAAGTGAAGCTCTGTATGCGCGATGTGTTGACACAGGCACCTGTTCTCACATAGACGGTGGTAAAGACAGCAAAAAGGCGCGAGTTGGAGTAAACTTTTTTGATGCGGTGAACTTTGCAGAGTGGTTGTCAAATATAAGTGGACAAAAATGGCGATTACCATCAGATGTGGAATGGGTAAGAGCAGCTGAAGAAAGATATTTCTCAACAGCAAATCAGGACTTTGGAAAAGATCCATCAAAGCGATGGATAGCCGAATATAAGAAAAAATTCTCAACTAGAAGCGGTTCCGTAATCTCCCTTCGATCAGAGGGTGCCTATGAAGAAAATAGTCTGGGCATTGTCGGCCTATCTGCTGCTGTTTGGGAATGGACTAGCACTTGTCTTCAATATGGCCAAATCAGTCAATCAGGCGATAGAGTAGAAATAAATAGTGAATTTTGTGGCCGTAGAGTAGCCCAAGGCCAACACAGAGCTTACGTCATTGCATTCGTGAGAGATCCCTCAGGGGGTGGATGTGGAGCTGGGCTATCTCCCGATTATCTTGGCATCCGGCTGATTAGAGAGTTATAATTATTTTTAATTTTAGTGGGGCATTACTTTTCAAGACCCTGGCTGTTTACGTCTATCGCGCGTCATTAGCTGGCCGGTTTAGAAACTCCTGCAAATTCCTAGCGTCATAGAAATTTTTCGCAAAAGCCGTGATAAAACCCGCTCTCTAAGAGAATGGTCGTGATTATGATTCTAACGCGTTTTTGTAGAGAAGCTATTTCGTATAGATTGGAAAGTGCCCTCAAGTGCGCTATCCACGCCACAACTTACGACTATAAGCATTCCATTTTGTAACAATCTGTAACTGTCGGAGTAATGGAAATCAGGGTACCGTTCTGATACAGAAATACGAACTCTGCTTCTTTCCTTCACCCTTAATTCCATAATGCCACTCTGGAATTTGAGCTTTTCCTTTTTGCCAGCAATTTCTAAGGTGAAATAATTATCTGCAATGCCACAATCATTTCGCAGTTTTATTTGGTAAACTTTATATTCCGAGCTGGCTAGGTGATTGTCCAAGAAACGCCACAGGCCCCCATGATACATGAGAACCCCAAAAACGGTTATTACACTCATTAGTAATAAGACAAAGATATAATTTCTTTTTTCCATTTTAAATCACAAAAGATTTCATATTTTTTCTGTTAAATCGGGCCGAAATACCTTTTGTTCTAACAAGCCCTATCCCAGCTATCGTCCGCCAAGTGGATAATTGGCACTCCTATTGCTGCGAACGTATCTATCAATATGACAATCAAGAATGACTAGGTGGATTTTAGGTGAGCTCTTTTGAGAATGATTGTATATTAGTTCACCTTTATGAAAAGTCGGACGAAATACGCTTTTTTCCTAAGTGACGTATGCATTGCACCATGCGTTGAATAGTCTTTTCGAAGCCAAATCTTATCTGTTTTGAATTTCAAGCTTCAACAATTTTTTCCTCCTTTTCCTCTGATAAGTAATAGTGGTTTCAATCTGGGTAATTCAACTAATAGCAGGTGAATACGCAGAAAATTTTGATATTGATCAATGTTGTAAATCAAATACTCCAATAAAATCTGCTCTAGCTCAACAGTAAAAAATGCCATGTTATAGATTGGACATCACGACACTACATCTGTTGCGATTCAATGCCGGTAAACAACGAGTAAACTGTCACACTCAATTCAAGGAATCTCAAATGAAGTTTTATGCGCTCATTATCACAGCCTTTCTTTCTACTCCCTCCTTCGCGGCCGACGTTTCGATTGAAATGCTAAACAAAGACGCCAGCGGAAATAGGATGGTTTACAGCCAAGAAGTTGTAACTGTCGAAGTTGGTGACACCGTAACGTGGCTTCCAGCTTCCAAAGGCCACAACGTAGAAATGGTTTCATCCCCTAACAAGATGAAGTTTAAATCAAAGAATAGTAGGGAAGCTAAAATCACTTTTGATACGCCAGGAGTTTACTATTACTGGTGCACACCCCACAAGGGCATGGGTATGATTGGCCTGGTTGTTGTAGGTAATGACCTCTCGAATATTGACGATATTGCGAGTGCCAAAGCAATTGGGAAGAGCAAAAAGAAATTGAAGACCCTTCTTGCCAGCCTGAAGTAGTTCAGTCTAGGGCCCTTCTTTTTGCCACGCCCTTCAATAAAGTTCAAACCTGATTAACAAACGCCCTCAGTAACCCCGGTCCGTGGTCCACGATCCTTGGAGCAGGGTTCATGGACAATTTAAACGCGGCAATAATTCAGAACGCAAAAAGCCACCTCGAATTTAAGGTGGCTTAATTATTATAGTATTAATGAATTATTGGTTGCGGGGGTAGGATTTGAACCTACGACCTTCAGGTTATGAGCCTGACGAGCTACCGGGCTGCTCCACCCCGC
>MDTG01257200.1_pt1 | contig 11213 bp, 19 predicted proteins | sample 811421 | NCBI WGS metagenome assembly MDTG01 (sample SAMN05326645, study PRJNA326480) | marine metagenome | isolation source: seawater | place: Pacific Ocean: South East | collected 2011
ATTTAGGTAATGGCTGAATTTGAAACAGTAGAGCAAAAACAACTGATCGCAAAGAGAGTACCACCGGGAGACCGGTGGTCTCTCGTTGCTGATCCTTCAAGTAGGGTTTATGATACCTTAACTGATACACTAGAGGCGTACTTCCAAAAAACTAAATTTAACGCTGCGTTTTATTTAGATCCTATTGGAAGTTCTTTATATGCAGTTGAACGCACCGAAGTAGAAATTACCCCGGAACCAATTAAAACTTTTGATTTTTATGGAGATGGTTACCAATAATAGTTTATGGGTAGAAAAATATCGCCCAAATGTGCTTACAAATTATGTGGGCAATGAACATCTTAAAAACATTGTTAAGCGATATTTAGAAGAGAATGATATTCAAAATCTAATCTTCTATGGACCCGCAGGCACTGGAAAAACAACACTTGCTAAACTCCTTGTTAAAAATCTTGATTGTGAGTACCTTTATATTAATGCCTCTGATGAAAGAGGCATTGAAACAATTAGGGATAAAGTATCGGGATTTGCTAGTACAATGTCGTTTAAACCACTTAAAGTGGTTATTTTGGATGAAGCTGATTTTCTTACTATCCAGGCGCAGGCTTCACTCCGAAATGTTATTGAAACGTTTTCAAAGAGTACTAGATTTATTTTGACTTGTAATTATGTGGAGCGTATTATTGATCCTTTACAATCACGTTGTCAAGTACTTAAAATTGTACCCCCTAGTAAAGGTGAAGTTGCTAAGCATATTTATAAAATTTTATTTGATGAAGGAGTACAACACAGTACTGATCACCTTAAAGATTTAGTAAACCAATACTACCCAGATGTACGTAAAATGCTTAACGTATGTCAAATGTCTGTTAAAGATCATGAGTTAGAGTTAGATAAACAAACACTTGTATCATCTAATTACATTGACAAAGTAATTGAGTTATTGCCTAATAAAAAGTCATTTAAGGACATTAGACAAGTAATTGCTGACTCTAATGTACAGGACTTTGAAGCGCTGTATAAAGCTTTATATGAACGTATAGACGAATATACTTCACGCCCTGCAGAAGCTATTATTATTATTGAGGAATACATGTATCATTCTAATTTTAGAATTGATAAAGAAATTAACATAATGGCTTGTATCTCTAAACTACTTGAAATCTCTGGTAAAGTTGTTCTATAAGGATATTATAGAATTTGGAGATAGAAAGTTTTTATTGTATCGTACAATTAAAGAAACTGAAAAAGTAGATGCTAACCTACTTAAAAAATATTGGCACTGTGACACAGTATTAAAAAGAGAAAATAAATTTTATTTTTGTAACGAAATTAAATCTATAGATTATGAAGAAATCAGAAATGACAGCTCAACCCCAAATTGATTTGAGCAAAACCACTACAGTAGAAACTGAAAGTGGGGGTAAAGTATGGCAACAAGGGTTTATCCTCCGTAAAGTTTCCCGTTTTATTACTAACAGCCCTGAGGATGCTGTAATGCCAATCCCAGTATTTTATGACCCCGAAACAGGTAAAATCTTAGGTCAAGGTTTACCACCTGAAATTCGAGGTGACTATGACACTGTTTGATTGGCTTAAAGAGTTAACAAGTAAAAAACGAGATTGGGACTCTTTCTCGGATAAAGAGAAGGAGTCCTTTAATCCTTATATGATTAATCGTTTTTTATCTATGCATGAACCTTTTATTGAATTAGTCAATTATGTTCAAACAATTCCTTATACTGAAAAACAAAAATACTACACAGTATATTGTCAATTGCTTCCTAAAAAGAATGTTTGGCTAAAATACATTAAATCAAAAATGAAACAACCAACAAAAGAATTAGTGGAAGCAATTTCCCAAATAAAAGAATGTTCCCAACGTGAGGCTAAAGAAGAAGTTATTTTATTAGATAATGATATCCTTGAAGATATTCTTTACCGCCATGGTTACCAACCAGATGAGGTAGTAAAAATGTTTAAATAATATGAGTAAATATAGATTAAGTGTAGCCCTTCCTTGCTTTGAGCGCCCTGCAAGAACTAGAAGAATAATTAATAATCTTTTGGCTCAAAATATTAATGGGTGGGAAGCTTTTATTATAGGAGATGGATGTCCTTATTTTGATGAAATGATTGATTCAAAGGAAGTTGAATATTTTGTAAAAACTGCTGAAAGCAATGGAAATAAAATTCATTGTTTTAATTTAGAAGAAAATGAAGGGGGGTGTGGTTACCATATTTTAAATTATGCTAAATCACATGCTCAAGGAGAATATTTCCTCATTTTAAATAATGATGATTGGATTGAACCAAACCATTTTGAACACTACTTAAGCGAAATAGAAAACACAGATTGGGATTTACTATTCTATAGGGCCTATGCAGATTTTGTAATCCCTGGGGCTATTAGAGAACCTTCATTACAATTAGGAGGTGTAGGACATTCTGAAATTATTGTAAAAACAGAAGTAGCTAAACAAATAAATCATTCTTCTAAGTATGGACATGATTGGGAATTTATAAAAGATTTAATTAGTTCTGGAGCTAAACATAAAATAGCCTCATCAAATGAGTGTACTTATCATGTTATGTCCACTCAGGGTAAAACTAAAGAAATGATAGACTAACATGGACAGTATTGTACATTCAGTTATAGAACAATTCAAAACTCGATCAGAGTTTGGTGAAAAAAAGTATGGTGTTAATATGGATAGAGATGATCTAATGTTTCCGGATTGGATCACCCATATGAAACAAGAGTTAATGGATGCTATACTTTATTTAGAAAAATTAGAAAAAATTTATGGCGAAAAAGCCTCAAATACTCAAGGAGATACAAAATAAGCAATTGCCGGAGGTAAATTATGCCTACCAAAAAACAATTTCTTATTCCCAAATGTCCATGTATAGGAGTTGCCCACACCAGTGGGCATTCCGGTATAGGGATGGAAACTATGATGATGCTCCTTCAATTCATTTCACATTTGGTACATCAATGCACGAGGTAATCCAAGATTGGCTTACAGTACTATATGAAGAATCGGGGGCTAAAGCAGACCAAATTAACTTAGAAGAACAATTCCAAGAAAAATTTATTTCTTTATATAAAGAAGAGTATAAAAAAAATGATAATACCCATTATTCATCTCCTGAAGAACTTAGAGAGTTTTTTGAAGATGGTGTAGCTATTCTTGACTTTTTAAAGAAAAAACGCAGTCAATATTTTGGAAAACGTGGGTGGCACTTAGCAGGAATTGAGTTGCCTATCGTTATGAACGTTGGTAAAAGTTTAATATATAAAGGTTTTATTGATTTAGTATTATACCATGAACCCACTAATAAATTTTATATATACGATATAAAAACATCGAGAAGTGGATGGAATGCTAAAGCTAAAAAGGATGAAACCAAACAAATGCAGCTTGTGCTTTATAAGAAATTTTTTAACGAGCAATACGGAATCCCACTTGAAAACATTGAAGTAGAATTTTTTATTGTACGTAGAAAAGTTTGGGAAAATAGTGATTATCCTATTTATAGAGTTCAATTACATAAACCTGCTGCGGGACGTAATAAACTTAGAAAGGCAGACAAAATACTTAATGAGTTTATTGAGGATGTATTTGTAAAAGGAACTAGTAAGTATAACACAGATAAAATAGAACAAATTTTATCTACTACAGAAAAATGCTCCTCTCCTTGGTGCTCAGTATGTAATGGTAAATAAAAAATATATTTTTTTGACTCCATACATATTTATATCAAAATATATGCTATGAAAAAAGATATGACATTAACAAGTGTAAAAATTCAAAGTGGGTTATTTGATGAGTTTAAAGTTGCTTGTGTTAGACATAAGTTTTCTTTTCAAAAACTTGCTGACAGAGCTATCCACATGTATCTTACAGATGAGGATTTTAAAAAAAGAGTCCACAACCACACTAATTTAGACTTAGAACAGTAAAAATAAATAATTAATGGTTACGAAAATGGAGGGGTATATACCCCAATCCGAAAGGAAAAAGATTTTACTACTTTGTGATGACTTAAGAACCCATTCAGGGATAGGGACCATTGCAAAAGAAATAGTTCTTCACACTTGCCACCATTATAATTGGGCTCAAATAGGAGCAGCAATTAAACACCCAGAAGAGGGAAAGAGAATGGATTTAAGTGAAGAAACCAATAAAATAGCGGGACTTAGTGATGCTAGTATAACAATTTACCCATCTAATGGGTATGGGAATAGTGAGCTTCTTAGACAAATAATTAAAATAGAAAAACCTGATGCTCTATTTATCTTTACCGATCCTAGGTATTGGACTTGGCTTTTTCAAATGGAAAATGAACTTAGACGTAAATTACCTATAATTTATTTGAATATTTGGGATGATTATCCGGCTCCTATGTATAATAAAACTTATTATGAATCTTGTGATTTATTAATGGGTATTTCTAAACAAACAGTTAATATTAATAACTTAGTATTAGGAGATAAGGCTAAAAATAAAATGATAAAATATGTCCCTCATGGGCTAAACCATAAATTATTTAGTCCTATAGACAAAACTTCTAACAATTGGCAAGAATTCCAAGAATTTAAATCTCAACTATTTCAAGGAAAAGAATATGATTTTGTAGCCTTTTATAATTCTAGGAACATTAGAAGAAAAATGGTACCAGATACTATTTGGGCGTTTAAACAATTTGTAGATAAGTTACCTTTAGAAAAAGCAAAAAAGTGTGCTTTAGTATTACACACTCAAGAAATAGACCCAAATGGTACAAATCTTATAGCGGTAATAGAAGGACTTTGTGGTAAAGATAATGATAGGTATAATTTTATTTTTACTAATAGTAAGTTTTCAACAGAACAAATGAGTTATTTGTATAATAGCACAGATGTTCAAATCCAACTTACCTCTAATGAGGGGTGGGGGCTCAGTTTAACTGAAGCTATTTTATGTGGTAACCCCATTATTGCTAATGTGACAGGAGGTATGCAGGATCAAATGAGGTTTGTGGATAATAAAGGAAATTGGTTTACCCCTGATGCTAAAATTCCTTCTAACCATAGAGGAACATATAAAGAACACGGGGAATGGTCATTCCCATGTTTTCCTACTAACATTTCAATAGCGGGTTCTGTTCCTACTCCTTATATTTTTGATGATAGATGTGATTCTAGAGATGCTGCTGCACAATTATTAAAAGTATATAAACTTGGTAGTAAAAAACGTAAAGAAATAGGATTAAAAGGAAGAGAGTGGGCAATTGGTCAAGAAGCAGGATTTACAGCTGAACAACAAGGGTATAGAATTATGGATAACATTGATAATTTGTTTCAAACTTGGACTCCTAGAGAAAAATATAATTTAATTAAAATAGAAAAACCGGAGGATAATGTTGTGCCTCATAATTTAGAGTACTAATGAAACCATCATTTATAATAAGTTGTCCTATTGATACCTATAGTGGATACGGAGCCCGATCCAGGGATCTAGTTAAAGCCATTATTGAGTTAGATAAATACAAAGTTAATATTTTACCCCAAAGGTGGGGTAATACTCCCTGGGGATTTATTGAAGATCATTCTGAATGGCAATTCCTTAATGAATATATACTCCCTGATAGTAGAAATATCCCTTTTAAACCCATGATTTGGGCTCAGGTTACTGTTCCAAATGAGTTTCAACCTATGGGGGATTTCAATATAGGAATTTCAGCGGGTATAGAAACTACAATTTGCCATGTTGATTGGGTTGAGGGATTTAATAGAATGGATCTTAATCTTATATCTTCTGAGTTTTCTAAGGAAGTAGTCCAAAGAAGTAGATATAAAAAACAAGATGAACAGGGAAATCATTATGGAACAGTTGAGTTAATTAAACCTATGGAAGTTTTGTTTGAAGGGGCGGATTTAACTAAATACTTTCCTTCTAAAAATAATAATAGTTTTAATTTAGATGAAATTAAAGAATCATTTGCTTATCTTTTTGTAGGCCACTGGTTACCTGGAGATTTAGGAGAAGACAGAAAAAATGTAGGATTAATGATCCAAACTTTTTATGAATCATTTAAAAACCACCCATCCCCCCCAGCTCTTATATTAAAAACAAGCAGTGGTCCCGCCTCATATATGGATAGGGATTCTATATTAGATAAAATTTATTCTATAAAAAATTCTATAGAAAACGCTGATACTCTTCCTAATGTTTATTTACTTCATGGTGAACTTACTGATGAAGAAATGAATAATTTATATAATCATAAAAAAGTTAAAGCTATGCTTAGCTTAACTAAAGGAGAGGGATTTGGTAGGCCTTTACTTGAATTTAGCTTAACTAAAAAACCAATTATAGCTTCAGAATGGTCGGGGCATATGGATTTTTTAAGCCCTAAATTTAATATTCTTATAGAAGGAACATTAGGTAAAGTACACCCTAGCGTGGGACAAAAAAATATGTTATTAGAAAATAGCGAATGGTTTAATGCTGACCCAGCAAGGTTTAGCTATTACATGCGAGATGTATTTGTAAATTATAAAAAATATACTAAAAAATCTATGCTACAATATCACAAAAGTAAAAATAGTTTTGGGTTTGATAATATGGTAGACCTTTTAGAAACATACTTAGATAAGTATCTTCCATCTTTCCCAAATCCTATAAATATGAAACTTCCTGAATTAACTCTTCCTAAATTAGAAAAAACAAAAAATGTCTGAAGATAAATTAACAACTTGCCCTAGATGTGGTAGTGACGCCTGTTATGAAACAAAGGATGCATATGGTTTAATAAATAGAATGTGTTATGGGTGTGGGTTTATGACTCATAATTATATGAAAGAGGATAGTGAATTCCTTAATGAACAATTAGAAGTCCTCCCAGAATTATATAAAGATCTTACTTTTATTGATAATGATGGGTATCATTGGATTCCTAGTACAGTCAACCTACCAGATAAGGGTATGGTATATGTAAATGGCACTTCTAATGATAATTGGGTATGGTCAGCTGTACCTGTTACAGAAATTCCTGAAGATGAAAAAGAAAGATTCCCAGTAAAAGGCCAACCAGGTGAGTACCATACTTACAAAATGGATCAGTCATCTTTAAAGAATTTTAAAGAGCGTGATTATATGGATGCTTTAGATTATATTGGTGTCTTTACAAAATCTGAGTAAAAGTATGAAAATTAGTTACGGTCTTACAGTGTGTGATGAACACAAAGAAATAGATAATTTAATACAATATCTTCTTGATAGAATTAATCCTGAAGATGAAATTGTAGTAGTTTATGATCAAAATAGGATTACTTCTAAAACTTTAAATGTTTTAGAGTCATATGAAACTGATATATCATACTATCCTTTTGATTTTCAACAAAACTTTTTAGAAAATAAAAATTATTTAAATTCTAAATGTGTTGGAGATTATATTTTTCAATTAGATGCTGATGAAATTCCTAGTGAAGTTCTTATTTTAAATTTGAAAGCTATATTAGAATCAAATCCTGTAGATTTAATTCTTACCCCTAGAAAAAATTTAGTAGAAGGTCTTACAGAACAACATATTAAACAATGGGGTTGGAGAGTAACTAACGAAGGGTGGGTTAATTGGCCTGATACCCAAAAACGCATTTACAAAAATACCCCTGACATACAATGGAAGGGACACCAGGTTCATGGTATGGTAGAGGGTTATAAGACTTATTCTGCCTTACCTATGGAAGAACATTTTAGCATTATACATAATAAAGAAATTACTAGACAGGAAGCCCAGAATGCACGTTACGCTAAAATAGGATAATGAAAATAATATACAGAATATCGGATGCTGGTTATAATAAAGTTAAGCCAGACTATATTAATAACGAGGCATGTTTAAAAAATGCTACCGAAATATTTAAGGATGCTGATTGGTTAATAATAGCAGATAATATCTCCTCAGAAACTAATGATATGATCCAAAAATATGTCCGTAAAAATCGTGACATAAGATATGTATCCAAAGGGAATGGAGCAGCTACCTTTAATATTGCTTTAGATGAAGCATTACAATGTGAAGATGATGAAATTATCTATTTTTTAGAAAATGATTATTTACATAAACCTGGATCAAAACAAATATTAGAAGAAGGATTTAATTTGGGGGCATCATTTGTTTCATTATATGATCATCCCGATAAGTATTTAGAACCTTCACAAGGTGGTAATCCATATTGTGATGGTGGAGCCGAAGACACTAGAGTGTATATAACCACTAGTTGTCATTGGAAAATAACTAACAGTACAACTATGACATTTGCTACTAGGGTTAAAACCTTAAAAAGGGTAGAACCCATATTAAGAACACACACTTCAGGTACACACCCCGATGACTTTAAAATGTTTCTTGAACTAAGACATAATAACGAACTATTAATAACTTCTATTCCAGGTTACTCTACGCATGGAGAAACATCCTGGTTAACCCCTTTAACTAATTGGTCAAAAATATGATTTCTGTAATTATCCCTACTTATAAAGAACCAGAGGTTCTAGATTTGTGTTTAACTTCTGCTATTAAAGGTCAAACCCAAAAAAATCAAATTATTGTAGTAGTTGATGGTTTTTATGATCTAAATAAAGAGGTACTTGAAAAACATAAAGAGCATATTGAAATCCTTAACTTAGAAACTAATGTTGGTTTATGTAGAGCTACTAATTTAGGAGTTTATAATGCTACATCCAATAAAATTCTTATAGTAAATGACGATAATATCTTCCCAGATGAATGGGATGTTGTTTTAATTGCTAATTATAAACCAGGATCTGTAATTGCGCCAAATCAAATAGAACCTATTCCTAGTATGTTTAAACAAATGCATATTAAAAACTTAGGTAGAGATCCTAAAACTTTTAATATTGAAACATTTTGGGAATATGAGGAAAGCATTATTGAAGAACATAAAGTAGAGGAAACGGGTTGCACTTTACCTATTTTTATGAATAAGTGGGATTATATGAAAGTAGGAGGTTGGGATGAATCATATCCTGGGGCTTGGGTAGTAGATTGGGATTTCTTTTTAAAATGTGAAATTGCAGGACTTCAAATGCTTAGGACTTATGAATGTCATTTTTATCATTTTGTTTCATATGGAACAGAGTCCACTTATGAGGAAAAACAAAGTAAAGAACAAAAAGAAAGATTATGCCATGAATATTTTAAGTATAAATGGGGGCAGTGGGCTAAACATAACCCAGAAACTAACTCAAAGATGTTAGATTTCTAAATATTTATTAGTGACAGCTATCTCACTAACCCCAAATTTATTTATTATGGCAAAGAAAAAAGAAAGAGATGTTTTGTCTATTGAAATACAATATGATGAAACTGAGGAGCTAGAAGCTCTAATAGAAAGTGAAGATTTCCATAAGTTATTGTTAGATGAGGCGATAGCTACAATTAAACATGCCCTAACTAAAAAACGCAATTCAGCCAGAGTATGCTATGTACCTAATTTAGAATGTTCCGTGGTGTTAGAACAACGCAATTTTTCTAAAGTATTAGATACTGCTATTAAATTTTATGAACAACAAGAGGATTATGTTCAATGTGCTGAATTAGTTAAGTTAAAAGAAAAGGTTAATGGATCAGAAAAAGGAAATAAAAGGAGTAATTGAACAGATTTTAGGTTCTAACATTACTATGCGCTTTGATGGGCATGACGAAGAAGATAAGCTAAAAAGCGAATTTATAAAAGTTATGACTGCGTTTGAGGAAGTATGGCAACGTCAAAATGACATAGATATAAAATATGGGGCTGATTTTTCTACTTATGATGATCCTTTTTTTAGGGTAATTGAAGGGTGGATTAATTTTTGCTTTGATGATGTAGCTGGTGAAGCTATTATTTTTTACATTTATGGTAGAAGGGGAGAGGGTGAAGAAATTATCCCATTTGAAGACCCTAAGGGTAAATTATATACTTTTAATGATTTAGATGATTTATGGGAATTTCTTATGTTTTGGGCTGAAGAAATGATGAGACTATAATGCCAAAAGCAAAACCACTTAGTAAACAACAAATACTAGCAGCTGTCAATAAAACTAAAAGTAACAGAGCAGCTGCCAGATATTTAGGTGTTTCTTATATTCACTATAAAAAGTGGGCTAAAAACTATGAACCCACTGAAGAAGGATACGAAAATTTATTTGAGCAACATAAAAACCAATCAGGTAAGGGTATCCCTAAATTTTTAAATGGGGGTAAAAAAGCACCTGCTATACTTGATATTATTGAAGGTAGAGTTGATCCTTCCCATTTTGATGCAGCTAAAATTAAAGACAAATTAATTGCTGATGGTTATCTTGAAGAGTGTTGCAGCAGTTGTGGTTTTAGTGAGCGTAGGGTGTTGGACTACAAAGTACCTTTGATTATGAATTTCAAAGATGGTAGTAAAAAGAATTATAAGTTAGATAATGTTGAACTGCTTTGTTACAATTGTTATTTTTTACAAGTAGGTAATATATTTAACGACAGACAAATACAAGGTTTAGAAGAACATAGACCAATAAATGAAAGTAGAGTAGATTGGGAAATTGATGATTACCATTTACAACGTTTAAAAGAATTAGGACTTGAAGACGAAGACGAATTAGACTTAGTATCCAGAATATGAAGCGTAAAAAAAAACATCAAAAATTAGTAGATGATTACGATGCCCAAAAACGTAAACATCTTGAAAAACTTGCAACAAAAAGCTTGGAAAATGATGAAAAAATGCGTAAATTCAAGTCAAAAGAAATAAAAGGTAACTTTCTAGATTTATTTTAAGGTGGTATACGTAAGAAAAATTACGGTTGATAACTACGATGATTTCTTAGAGATGACTAAGAATAGAAAATTTACAATCTCTCAACAAATTGTAGAAACAGTATTAAATAATATAGATACTAGAAAAAAAGAAGTTCCTGTGTTTGAAATTGAAGTTGAAGGTGAAGGAGCAACTTACACTCTTTCAATTCAAACTGAGGAATTTATTCAAACATTAAAAGCAAATCTTATACATTTTGAGAACGAAGAGGCGTATGAAGGCTGCCAAAAAATTCTCGAAGCAATTAACTATTTAAAAACTAAAAATGCCTAAAAAAATCAATGCCTTTGAATATCAGGGCGGATCATCAGTGAAAAGACCTGGAGTTCACTCTAAAACAAAGACCAG